>ERZ773046.508-NODE-508-length-24879-cov-4.749637_pt1 | contig 24879 bp, 18 predicted proteins | sample MGYA00580634_ERZ773046 | MGnify/ENA primary metagenome ERZ773046 (study PRJEB29015, sample SAMEA2738127) | human oral metagenome | biome: human oral; feature: human-associated habitat; material: saliva | place: China | collected 2159 ... | reverse complement strand
CTATCAGGACTTCGAGCATTATATTGAAGGGCAGATTGAGAAAATCGACATTGAGAACCGTGATGACAAGTTCCTGCGTACCTGCCTGCTGACACAGTATGCTTATCCTGCCAAGAACTACATCGCCGCATCGCCTGAGAACGGGCGTTTTAAATCGCTGCTGAACCGTCTTACCTTCAAGAAGTGATGCCCCGTGGACGGATTCAGCAAGAGATTTCACGGCATCGTGACGATGGTGACGGCACTCGTGTCGTTACTCATCCTCTCCGCCTGCGACCATGACTTTTACAAGACCGGGGACAGTGACCTGTCCTATCTCCACACCGATTTCGTCGAGGCCAGGACAAACAGTGCGTCCGCCTTCATCTCCGCACGTACGGATGACGGCGCACAGCTGACCCTGCAGCCGGCATTGAAAACACCGTGGGCGACAAAGGGAGACACCGTTTACCGTGCACTGCTGCATTATAATAAGGTGGAGAAGGGTGTGACGGAACCGGTCGGCATCAGTCCGGTCGCCGTCCTGCACATACGTCTCTCCATCGATTTTCCGCAGGTACCGGCCGATCCCGTGACCTTTGAGAGTGCGTGGGTAAGCCGGAACAGGAAGTATCTGAACCTCGGACTGAAGCTGAAGACAGGACAGAGCAGCGGAGTACGGGCCGTCCAGTCATTGGGCATCGTCTGCAATTCTGTCCGCCGGCAGCCCGACGGCGGCCGCACCTTCTATCTGCAGCTGTACCATCAGCAGAATGGTGTCCCCGAGTACTACAGCACCCGCGTCTTTGCAAGCATTCCCCTGGCGGACCTGAAAGAGAAGGATTCCATCGTCCTGGACATCAATTCCTACAAGGGAAAAGTCAGGAAACGCATCGCCTTCTGACCGGAAAGAAAGGATAAGCCGGCTCTCCCCGCAGGTCGTCCAGGCAGCGGACATACGTGCGCCGTCTGCGGCGAGGCCTTACGGAACAAGGCCGGAGAGGAGTAGTTTCCGGGTACGGCCTCCGGCGGAGGACAGCATATCAGGAGGGAGTCCTCTGAATAGAAGCCGACAGTCTGCCTGTCATTTACAAACAAAGTGTCATCTTTGCCCTATTATGAAGTACAGCATCATCATTCCTGTATTCAACCGGCCGGAGGAGGTCGACGAACTGTTGGAGAGCCTGCTCGGACAGGAGGAAAAGGATTTTGAAGTCGTCATCGTGGAAGACGGCTCGCAGATTCCATGCAAGGAGGTCTGCGGAAAGTATGCGGACAGGCTCGACCTGCATTATTACCAGAAAGAGAACTCCGGCCCCGGACAGAGCCGCAACTACGGTGCAGAACGTGCCGGCGGAGACTATCTGCTCATCCTCGACTCTGATGTCGTACTGCCGAGGGGGTATCTCCGTGCCGTCAGCGAAGAGCTGGACCGTAAGCCGGCCGATGCCTTCGGAGGCCCCGACCGTGCGCACGATTCCTTCACCGATACCCAGAAGGCCATCTCCTATTCCATGACTTCCTTCTTCACGACCGGCGGCATCCGGGGCGGCAAGAAGAAACTCGACAAGTTCTATCCCCGCTCGTTCAACATGGGCATCCGCCGTGATGTCTATCAGGAACTGGGCGGTTTCTCCAAGATGCGCTTCGGCGAAGACATCGACTTCTCCATCCGCATCTTCAAGGCGGGCAAGCACTGCCGTCTGTTTCCCGAAGCATGGGTATGGCACAAGCGGCGCACCGACTTCCGCAAGTTCTGGCGGCAGGTCTACAACTCCGGCATCGCCCGCATCAACCTCTACAGGAGATACCCCGAATCGCTCAAGCTCGTCCATCTCCTGCCGATGGTGTTCACCGTGGGGACGGCTCTCCTCGGCCTGCTTGTCCTCACGGGCATTCTCCTGCTGTGCTTCCCCGGTACAAGAGCGGAAGGATGGCGTCTCCTCCTGACAGGACTGATACCGCTGCTGCTGTACAGTGCCGTCATCTGCACCGATTCCGCCCGGCAGAACCACAGTCTGAAAATCGGACTGCTCAGCATCCGTGCGGCGTTCACCCAGCTCACCGGCTACGGCTGCGGATTCATCAGTGCCTGGTGGAAACGCTGCGTATGCGGTAAGGACGAGTTCTCTGCATACAACAAGAACTTCTATAAATAGAGTCCATCAAGACGGATGCAGGATTATGAATGAGGAACTCAACCGGCTGTCCATCAACCACTGGGCGGAAGCCGACCGACCGCGTGAGAAGCTCGAAAGGCTGGGAGCGGCAGCGCTCAGCGATGCCGAACTGCTTGCCATCCTGATCGGCTCGGGTACTGCGGACGAGAGTGCCGTTGACCTGATGAAACGCATCCTCAACGACTGTAAGAACAATCTGAACACCCTGGGAAAACTGTCCATCCGTGACCTGACGACCTACAAAGGGATCGGGCCGGCAAAGGCAATCAGCCTCCTTGCGGCCTGCGAACTGGGGAAAAGGCGGCAGAATGCCGCTGCCGAGAAGGCTCCGCTGCTGGACAACGCCAAGAAGGTGTATCAGTTCATGCACACGAAGATACAGGATCTTGACATTGAAGAGGGCTGGATGCTGATGATGAAACAGAACTTCCGCCTCATTGAGGCAAAGCGCATCTCCATCGGAGGACTCACGATGGCACCGGTAGACATACGGCTCATGATGAAAGAGGCACTGCTGAAAAACACCACCATACTGGCCTTCTGCCATAATCATCCAAGCGGAAGCACGAATCCGAGCCGGGAGGATGACAAGCTGACGACATCCATCCAAAAGGCATGCAGCGTGCTCCACATTCATTTTGCAGACCATGTGATACTTGCTGACGGCAGCTACTTCTCCTATCGGGAAGAGGGGGAGCTATGACCATGGGGGGCGCGTAAGGGAGAGAATATACCTAATAAAGGGTGTTCAGAAACGGGATGATGCATGTTCTTTTCTTTGACCCATACCATGAAAATAATCCATACAGATAATAAATAAAGCAGCTCTGATAGGGCTGCTTTATTTATTTCCATCAAATATGACAGGATCTCCCACCGGCATCAAAAGTACTTTCCCTTTCGGTCCTTTCACTCCGGGAAATATGCAGAATCCGCTTTTAAAAGACCGGAGACACATCTCAACAAACAAAAACAAACGGCTGAAAAGGGTTCTTCCGTTAAATGCGTAGATTAGAAATAGAATAAAGGCTTATATACTTGCAGGGGATGACCATTCAAAACCAGATGGTCTTACAAAGGAGGACAAACTACAGGATGAAGTGCAGGAAAGGAAAATGGATACGATGCCTGTCCATCAGCATTTCTTTCCGTCTTCCGCAGACAACTTATTTCCATATCACCGGTGTTTGTAAACTGTTTTCATGCACTACAAGCTGACACATGGTCTTCTGGCTTCTAAAAGATGCCTGATTGACCTGCAACAGGTGCTCTCTTAGCGTGTTACCAACGCCCTTTTGAAGTCCAATCAAGCACCTTTTACGAACGACTTGATAACCTAATGATTGACTGCTGGTTACAAACCCACTTTTTGCACGTGTATTTTTATATCTGAAGATGATCTGTCTGAAATTGTGTAATGGTTTTTCAAAATATTATCAGTGTCTTCACGTATCAAAATGAAAAAGTCTTTGTATCGGAGGATGATAACAGGATAGACAAGTTGACAGTCTTGGCCATGTTTTGTTGAATGAATCACTTCGGTTCTTCCGTTCAAGCTATACGAAAAGCATTCACGCATTTAACGGAAGAACCCTAAAAAGGACTTGTCTTCATGGAAAGAAATATCTTCTTTCCATGAAGACAAGCATGAAAAACACGACAGGAAATCATTTCTTACCGTGAAGAGGGAATCGCAGGATATGCGGAATCAGGGACGCAGCGCACCCTGCTCAATTGCACTTATGCGTCATGATATTCAGCACCATATCATCGGTGTTGCACATCGCTTCCTTACCGATGCTGGTCAGATTGCGGATGGACTTGTCGACATCTTCATCGATGATTCCCTCGGCTGCCGTCACGTGTTTACCCTCCATGGACAGGGTGGCGGAAAGGATCGCCGTGGAGACACCGGACGAAATCTTCAGTGAGCAGCTGGGCTTGGCACCGTCGCAGATCATGCCGGTAAGATTGGCTATCATATTCTTCACGGAGTGGCAGACATTCACGTAATCACCTCCCATCAGATAGGTGATGCCGCAGCTGGAACCGATACTTGCCACCACACAGCCGCAGAGGGCCGACAGCGCACCGAGGCTCTGCTTGATGTAGATGGCGGTAAGGTGACTCAGGACGAGCGCACGGATGAGTTCTTCCCGCGTATTCTCGTTCTCCTTGGCGAAAACGGCTACCGGATTGGTGGCACAGATACCCTGATTGCCGGAACCGCTGTTGCTCATCACAGGAATCAGGGCACCGCCCATGCGGGCATCGCAGGCAGAAGCTGTCTTGGCTATAATGTGCGAATAGATGCTGTTCCCGAAGATGCCACGGCTCAGCGGACGGTCCATGATCTTCCCCAGGCAATGCCCGTAATTTCCCTTCAATGCCTCCGCCGCTGCACGGAGATTGTAGCGTTTGGCTTCCAGGATGAAGTCAATTTCCTCCACCGGAGCAGTTGTGGCAAACTCCCATACCGTACGGAGATCCAGACAGAGCTGCGCAGTATCAGCAGCAACCGCACTCGGCTTCAGTCTGTCGAGCAGGACTTTCCCGTCGGTCTCTTCGAAGACAATGTTCGTATGGCTGCCGCTGATGACGGCCGTCGCACAGTGCCCGGCGGTTTCACAGCAGACTTCTATATACAGTTTCTCCGTGATACCTTCCTTCAGCTTGATGTCAATCCGGTCCTCACCGATGAACCGCTTTCCGGCATCCAGACTTTCCGGCGTAAGATCCTTGATGACCTCCAGCCGGTAGTCCGACTTCCCGATCAGGACACCCAGGGCAATGGCGATAGGCAGTCCGATCATCCCTGTGCCCGGGATGCCCACTCCCATGGCGTTCTTCAGGATGTTGGCGGAAAGTAGTACGCTGACTTTTTCCGGTTTCTCTCCCAGCAGCTCTGTGGCACGTGCGGCACACAACGCCACCGCCATCGGCTCTGTACAGCCCACGGCAGGGACTACCTGCCGGTGGATCAACTCGATAATCTGTTCTCTGATATTCGGCTCAAGCATAATGATTGTTATGGGTTTAGTCTGACGCTGTTAATCACAAGGATTATTCAATCCCTCCGGCATCAGTGTGCCAGAGGCAGGATTTCGCCTAATTCCCGGCGCATGGCATCCATCTTCTGCCGTCGTTCGATAGAGAAAGTAGAGCCGTGCGACTCCACGTAGTCGAACAGGCGGTACGCTTTCTCCTGCAACATCTGCCGCAAGGGCTGCCCTTTGTAGCTCGCTTCGGCATACAGCAGTTCCGCAAGCATGCCGATCCGGTCTGTCCGCTCGTCCTCCTTCCACTGCTCTCCGGCATATTTCAGCAGGTCGCCGACAGAGAGGTTGCGCAGGTCGTCATATTCTCCGACATACTGTCTGTAAAGGTCTTTCAACTCCTTATCCCACTTCAGGTCGTCTCCCTTCTTCACGAGAAAACGCGACACGGCAGCGTTGAATTCCTCTATCAGGCGAATAAAATAATCTCGTTGTAACATAGTAGGTTTCCGTTTATGGTACAAAAGTAAAGAAAAAAATGGTATAAATCCACTTTTCATGGAGTTTTTACACAAAAAGTCAATGGGAACGTTTCCCGACCTGGGCTGTGAAACTGATAATACCCGCTCCTAAAGAATCTTACTTCTTCCGGCCAAAGTCGGCCGGTATCTCGCCCCACAGCCTTGTCTCCCATTTGATGACAGGTGTCATGACCTTATGGGTCTTGAGCCAGTGCTCGGCACGGGCGATGACCTGATAGAGCTGTTCGGTCTCCGCATTGCGGACAAGTGTCGTCTTGCAATGCTTCTTGTTCACCCACAGGATGGCATTGTAGGAATCGCTGTAGATGACCTTGTCTGTTATTCCCTGCCGCTCCATCAAGGCCAAGGCGTGGACGATGGCAAGGAACTCTCCGATGTTGTTCGTCCCCAGCACGGGGCCGAAATGAAACACCTGCTGCCCGGTCTGCAAATCGACGCACCTGTACTCCATCGGTCCGGGATTACCGGAACAGGCGGCATCGACAGCCCAGGCAGCCCGTCCCTCCGAGACAGGGGAAGGCTGCGTACCTGTCCGTTGCTTGTAATCTGTTGGCATTTTATCTTGTCATGTATTCCTGATCCGGCCGTCCGGCCAGACCAGCTTCCATCGCTCATATCGCTTTCCCGGTTTTTCCTGACGGCATCCCGTCAGGCCCCCTCCCCCTTCGGGGAGAGGGGCGGGACTTTCCCTTACATTCTCTCCGGCACCTCAATGCCCAGCAGTGCCATACCGTTCCTGATGACTTTTGCCACATTCTTCGCCAAGACAAGCCGGGTGATCTTCTCGGCCTCGGTGTCAGCGCTGAGGATGCTGTAGTCATGATAGAACTGGTTGAACTCCTTGGTCAGTTCGTAACAGTAGTTGGCGATGCCGCTGGGACTGTAGTCGATGCCTGCCTGTGCGACGGCCGCACCGAAGTCGTTGAGCTTCTGGATGAGTTCTATTTCCTTCTCGTTCAGCGGGGCATCATCGGCCAGCGATGCCGGCAGGAGGATGTCCTGCGCCGCTGCCTTGCGGAGAATGCTGCGGATGCGGGCGTAAGTGTACTGGATGAACGGACCCGTGTTGCCGTTGAAGTCGATGGACTCCTCGGGATTGAAGAGCATGTTCTTGCGTGCGTCCACCTTGAGGATAAAGTACTTCAAAGCCCCCATCCCCACGATGCGTGCTATCTCGTTCTTCTCCTCCTCGGTGATACCCTCGAGCTTGTTCACCTTGTCTTCGCTGAGTTTCTTGGCATTCTCTATCATGGAGGCGACCAGATCGTCGGCATCGACAACCGTACCCTCACGGCTCTTCATCTTGCCGTTCGGCAGTTCGACCATGCCGTAGGAGAAGTGTACAAGATCCTTGCCCCACTTGAAGCCCAGACGGTCCAAGAGGATGGAAAGCACCTGGAAGTGGTAGTTCTGCTCGTTCCCGACGACGTAGATCATCTTGTCGATGGGGAAGTCGTTGAAGCGCATCTCGGCCGTACCGATGTCCTGCGTCATGTAGACCGACGTACCGTCCTTGCGCAGCAGGAGCTTCTGGTCCAGCCCCTCTTTGGTGAGGTCGGCCCATACGGAGTTGTCGTCCTTGCGGAAGAACAGTCCCTTCTCCAGACCTTCTTCCACCTTCTTCTTGCCGACAAGGTAGGTATTCGATTCATAGTAGATCTTGTCGAAGCTCACGCCCAATGCCTTGTAGGTCTCGTCGAAACCGGCATACACCCAGCTGTTCATCTTCTCCCACAGCGCACGTACCTCCGGGTCGCCCTGCTCCCACTTGACGAGCATCTCGTGTGCTTCCTTGATCAGCGGTGCTTCCTGTCCGGCTTTTTCCTTGGCGGCATCAGGTGTCATGCCCTCCTTCTCATACTGTTCCTGCAACTGTCTGCACTCTTCTTTGAAGTGCTTGTCGAAGAGGACATAGAAATCACCGATCAGGTGGTCGCCCTTCTTGCCGGCCTTCTCGGGCGTGATGCCGTTGCCCCACTTCAGCCAGGCCAGCATCGACTTGCAGATATGGATGCCGCGGTCATTGACGATGTTTGTCTTCACCACCTTGTTGCCGTTGGCTTCCATGATCTGTGCCAGCGACCATCCGAGCAGGTTGTTGCGCACGTGGCCGAGGTGAAGGGGCTTGTTGGTGTTCGGTGAAGAGTATTCGATCATTACCAGCGGACTGTCTGCCGTCACCCTTTTCTCACCGAACTTCTCATCGGCATTGATGTCGTTCAGCAGTCCTGTCCATGCCGCCTGTGCGATGACAAGGTTGAGGAATCCCTTGACGACATTGAAGTCGGCAACCGCCTTGCAGTTCTTCTTCAGGTATTCGCCCAGTTCCTGCGCCGTCTCCTCGGGCTTCCTGTGCGAGGTCTTCAGCAGCGGGAAGGTGACGAGGGTGAGGTTGCCCTCGAAATCGCTGCGTGTCTTCTGCAGCTGGATCATCTTCTCCGGAACCTCGGTTCCGTATAACTCCTTGACAGCTGCAAGTGCAGCACCGGTAATTTGCTCTTCTATCTTCATCTTTCGTTTGTCTTTTATTCTGATTGCAAAGTTACGGAAAATCAGCCGAATAACGGAGAAGCAGGATTGTTAATTCACCATTCATAGCCCAAAATCCATATACCCACCTCCTCCCGTTCTACGCATTCAACCCGCCAGAATACATATTTTTTAAAAAAATCTACAGAAATATTCTTATTCTCCATATAATACCTTATCTTTGCAAACGATTAACTTCTAAATTAAAACAACATGACAAAGAAATTCCAGCAATGGGCGTATGCCCTTGCAGCGGGCGTAATTGCCCTGACAATGTGTTTCAGTATCAGTGCGTGCAGCAGTGACAATGACGACAACAACGGAGGTGACGGAATCAGTCCTGTCCTTTTCAGCGACTTCAATGGGACGATTGGCGTCAACTATCCATTGGGATTTACCGGCCAATTCGTAGGTTTCTCCATCCCGAAGAGCATGGCGGGAAAAGAAGTCGACCTGACGAAGCCGGGCGAATGGACTGCCGGCGGCTCCGTTGTGAAAGGACTGTACAACTATGATGAACATTTCTTCAAGAAAGGCAGCTATGTCTATCTTCGCCAGACCGGCGAGCACGAGATAGAGCTCCGCTTCAAGTTCATCTGGAAAGACGGGACAAAGGAAGGCAGCTACAAGGGCAGGATGACCACACAAAAGGATGCCCTCGACTGGGCGCACAAGCAAGGTCTGTATTAACAGACAAGACTTCCGACGGACAGGAAAATCCCTGTATCAAAATGAAACAGGCGGACAGACGAAAGGGTCTGTCCGCCTGTTTTGCGGTTTCATACAGGGCATACGCATCATCCCACCTGGCTGCCGGGCTTCACCTCGCCCAGCGTCGTCGTAACGGTGAGCGACCCGTCTGAGTTGACGGCCGAGAGAATCATTCCCTGGCTCTCGATGCCCATCATCTTGCGGGGGGCGAAGTTGGCAACGAAGAGAACGTCCTTGCCTGTGAGCTGTTCCGGATCGTAGTAGGCGGCGATACCGCTGAGGATGGTACGCTCCGTACCGGAACCGTCGTCGAGGGTGAACTTCAGCAGCTTCTTGCTCTTCTTCACCTTCTCGCACCGGAGGATGTGTCCTACACGGATGTCCAGCTTCTCGAAGTCGTCGAAAGGAATCTCCTTCTTCACCGGCTCGGCCTTGTAGGCAGCCTCCTCGTTGGCCTTGCGGGTCTCTTCCAGCTTGCGGAGCTGTGCCTCGATGGCCTCGTCTTCAATCTTATCGAAAAGGAGTTCCGGTTCGGCCAGCTGCTTGCCGGCAGGAAGCAGGTCGGTAGACCCAAGCTCGCTCCAGTCGTATTCCGTCATGTTGATCATGCTGCGGAGCTTCTTGCTGCTGAACGGAAGGAACGGCTCGAAGGCGATGCTGAGGTTGGCGACGAGCTGGAGCGAGAGGTTGAGGATGGTCTCCACGCGCTTCGGATCGGTCTTCCATACCTTCCACGGCTCACACTCGGTGATGTACTTGTTGCCGATGCGGGCAAGATTCATCGCCTCCTTCTGCGCCTCGCGGAACTTGAACGCCTCGAGATAGGCTTCCAACTTTTCCTTGACATCCTTGAACTCCTGAATAGCCTGGCGGTCGACATCGCGCAGCTCGCCGCAGGCAGGAACGACACCGTCCCAGTACTTCTTCGTCAGCTGCAGCGCACGGTTCACGAAGTTGCCGTAGACAGCCACCAGCTCGGAGTTGTTGCGCTCCTGAAAGTCCTTCCAGGTGAAGTTGTTGTCCTTGGTCTCCGGAGCGTTGGCTGTCAGCACATAGCGCAGCACGTCCTGCTTTCCTCCAAAGTCGCGGAGGTACTCATGGAGCCACACGGCCCAGTTCTTGCTCGTGGAAATCTTGTTGTCCTCGAGGTTCAGGAACTCGTTTGCCGGCACATTGTCGGGCAGGATGTAACCGCCGTGCGCCTTCAGCATCGTCGGGAAGATGAGGCAGTGGAAGACGATGTTGTCCTTTCCGATGAAGTGGACGAGACGCGTCTCCGGGTCCTGCCACCATTTCTGCCAGCTGCCGAAACGTTCGGGATCGCTGTCGCACAGTTCCTTGGTGTTCGAGATATAGCCGATCGGCGCATCGAACCATACGTAGAGTACCTTTCCTTCAGCCCCTTCAACCGGGACAGGGATGCCCCAGTCGAGGTCGCGGGTCATGGCACGGGGCTGCAGATCCATGTCGAGCCAGCTCTTGCACTGTCCGTAGACATTCGGACGCCACTCCTTGTGGTCCTCGAGAATCCACTGCTTCAGCCACTCCTGATAGTTGTTCAGCGGCAGATACCAGTTCTTCGTCTTCCTGATGACGGGCTGTGAACCGGAGATGGTAGAGTGCGGGTTCTTCAGTTCCATCGGGCTGAGGTCGCTGCCGCACTTCTCACACTGGTCGCCGTAGGCGTTGGGATTGCCGCAGTGGGGACATTCGCCCATGATGTAACGGTCGGCAAGGAACTGACGGGCTTCCTCGTCGTAATACTGTTCGCTCTCCTTTTCGACGAGCTTTCCGTCATCGTAGAGCTTGCGGAAGAAGTCGGAAGCGAACTTGTTGTGGGTAGGACTTGTCGTGCGGCTGTACACGTCGAACGAGATGCCGAACTCCTCGAACGAATCCTTGATCAGCTTATGATAGCGGTCGCACACGTCCTGCGGCGTGATGCCTTCCTTCTTGGCACGGATCGTGATGGGCACACCGTGCTCGTCGCTGCCGCCGATGAAGACGACCTCCCGCTTCTTCAGCCGGAGATAACGCACATAGATGTCTGCCGGGACATACACGCCGGCAAGATGTCCTATATGTACACCGCCGTTGGCGTAAGGCAGAGCCGCCGTCACCGTGGTGCGCTTGAAATTCTTTTCTTCCATAAATATTTGCTTGTTGTTTCTTTGCTCCAATCTGACGAATCTGTACCAAGGCGCTATTTCCCTTGCACCATACACATCCGGAAATCTGCTGCAAAGTTACTGTAAATAAGGTAAACAGCAAAGAAATTAGAGACAAAAGCCTGTTGCGGCCCATGCCGTCATCACATTTCTGCCGACTTTCCCGAGGGACTGCCAAAACATACAGGCGGATAAAGATGGCCTCCGCAGCCCGTGCGGTTCACCTGTCAGCAGCCATCCTACCCGGCTCTCTCAGCCGGAGGGCTACGCCTCTTAACCCGTCAGCCAGGCCTGAAAGCAAGACGAAACGCTGTCAACCAGAAACATTAGATTACGGTCTGAATCCGACTTCACGGTCGGGCGGCATGTCCCGGATGTCTGGGAATCCTGTTCCCAACGCCCGGGAACAGGACTCCCAACGGCTGGGAGCAGGATTCCCAACCGGTTGGGAACAGCAGTCCCGGCAGCCGCACCATGGGAGGACTGCCCCTCCAGCGGAAAAGGAAACATGGGTCTCGTCTTATCCTCTTCCGCCGCTCGTGAAGGAACCTGCGTGTGTCATAGGACAATTGAGTTTCTATAATAGACGGAAGAGGCGGGGCAGGCTCCGGAAACCTCATACATACGTCTCCCCTTTCTTCATCTGTACCTCATTGACGTATTTCCTCACCAGTGCAGAAGAATCCTCTTTCTTGCAGATAAACAGCACATTGTCCTTCTCTGCCACGATATAGCCGTCCAGACCGTTGATGACCGCCAGCCTGCCCTTGGGCAACTTGATGATGTTGTCCGTTGCGTTCTCAAGAATGACATCCGAATCGACGACGACATTGTCATTCTCGCATTTGCTCATCGCCTCGTAGAGTCCATGCCATGTTCCCAGATCCGCCCAGCCGAAATCACATTTCATCACATAGACATTGTCCGACTTCTCCAGCACCCCGTAGTCTAACGACATATTCGGATAGAGCGGGAAATTCTCCTGCATGAAGTTGTCTTCCGCCTCTATCGTGGTAATCTTTTCCTTACACTCCTCCGTGTGCAGGAGGGAGGGGAGGACTTTGGAAAGACTCTGCCGGAAGTAGCGGGCATTGGCGAGGAAGAGACCTGTGTTCCAGTACCATTCCCTGCTGTCCATGAACATCCGGGCAAAACTCCTGTCGGGCTTCTCCGTGAACGCCTGCACCTTATATATACCGTTCGCCCCCGTATAGACACCCTTCTGTATATAGCCGTAACCGGGCTCGGGACGGGTCGGCCTGACACCCATCGTGAGCAGTGCGTCGTTGGCCTCGACAAACTGCAGTCCGTCTTCAACGTTCCGGCGGAAGTCCCCGTCGTTGACGATATGCTGGTCGGAGGGCGAAACGACGAGGTTGGCCCTGGGGTTGGACATCATGATGCGGTGTACAGCCCAAGCCACGCTGGGAGCGGTGTTCCGGTGGATCGGCTCTGCCAGGATATGCTCCATGGGGATCTCGGGCAGCTGGCCGCGGACAATGTCAAGGTATTTCCGACTGGTATTTATATAGATGTTCTCCCTGGGAAGGATGCGGACAAAGCGGTCGAAGGTCTGCTGGAGCTGCGTCCGCCCTGAACCGAAGAAATCAATGAACTGCTTAGGATACCTGTCCCTGCTGCAGGGCCAGAGCCGTCTGCCCTTACCGCCAGCAAGAATCACGCAATAGTTGTTTTGTTTCGTAGTCATTATTTGTCTAAGCTAACCTGTTTCTATCCCCAAAGATACCCTATATATATCATACCTCCAAATCTTTTTTGTTTAAATACCAAAAATCACGACGAATCATGGAACGCCCGAGATTTTGTCACTTAAAAATTTGCCGCATTCAGATTTTCTCCCTAACTTTGCACCTGTTGTTCCGACAACAATTTATGCCCAGATGGCGGAATAGGTAGACGCGCTGGTCTCAAACACCAGTGGAGCAATCCATCCCGGTTCGAGCCCGGGTCTGGGTACTACAAATCCCTTGTAAATCTCTGATTTACAAGGGATTTTTCTTTTTCGGCATGTACTAAAAGTGTACTTTCTAACAAAACACAAGACACAGGCCGGGACTAACAGCTGAAGTCGTCATCTACCTCGGCGGCTTTCCCCAGCTGCTGCCCGCCCTGCGCACAAGATGACAGAAACAGCACGACCCTGAGATTCTCATAATGTGCCGGTACCGAAAGAACCAGGTCCAGCTTCCCGTCACCATCCAGGTCGCCGGCAAAGAGAAGACGGAACCAAGCATCATCCACCTGCGCTTCCCGGACAATCCGCTCTCCGTTCAGCAGCAGACAGTAATTCTTGTAGATGTCCTCCCCTTTCGCCTTTGCCTCCAACTTGTAACGTTTCCCGGAAAAAGTGAAATTACGGACAGTACCGGGTTCAAGGTAAGAACTGTCCGAGGGTTCAATGTCGGCCACCTGTACCTTCCCCATTCTTATGGGCAGCTGATTGACAAACAGAATCGTTTTCCGCTTTCCCCGCAGATCTGATGCCAAATCACCTGTACAGGGGTCTTCCTCTTTCCGAATGCGATAATGCGCCTTTCCAACGTAATAATCCTTTCCTTGCTGGTAAAGTTCAGCCCAGTTCCTGTTTATCAGCGTGTCCGGGTCACACAGGCGATAGAGGAAGGGTACAAGAATCTTATACGTAAGCGGCTTCGCCTTCACGGTTTCTGCAACCTCCATATTCTTTGCGGAGACTGTATCTTTCCGCAATACCGGTTCCTCATGAACGCTGCTGACAGGTTTCCTGTCCGTACACGACAGGAGCATCACACAAAGAACCGGCAATAAGAAAAGTGTCTTTTTCCTCATCATAATCATACGCTTAACGCCTTCCGGCATACGACATCTTCCATCTAAACACAGTGCAAAAATAATGTTTTTCCTTGTATATTACAACTTGCCGGCTGTACTTTTCCACATACCGTTTCAACAGCCGTCTTCGTAGTAGCCACCTTTTTCCTTGATGTAGTCGATGAGTTCTGCGAAGAGCGGGTTCTGTCTTAACGTTGCCTCATTGCCGGTAAGAACCAGCTGCTTGCGTGCCCGTGTGATGGCGACGTTCAGCTTCCGGTCGATGGGCTGGGCGTCCTCATAGAAAGTATGGGCGGTGAGGAAATCGAGCTGGTAACGGCTCTGAATCGTGAAGGAATAGAGGATGATGTCACGCTGGCTGCCCTGGTAGCGTTCGATCGTGTCGATGCTGATTTCTTCCAGTCCCGGGATGCCGAGTTTCTCGATTTCCTTGCGAATCATGGCTATCTGATTGCGGTAGGGAACGATGACTCCCACGGATTTCTGCGGATTGAAGTCGCTGCCGAGCTGCCGGTGCAGACGGCGGAGCAGATCGGCAATGATCCGTGCTTCTTCCGTGTTTACCTTTTCGGAAACATTCAGTTTCCGGCAGGGTTTTGAAGGAATGAAGATCATGCGATGGGTCTTCAAGATGTCGTCAGTCTCGTCTTCGCTTACCTCATGATAAGGCAAGGTCTGTTCCAGCTGATGCGCCAAGGGCACACATTCCAGTTGCTCTTTCGCATAGAACCTGCGGTTGGCAAAATCGGCAATGTCAGGGTGCATTCGTCCTTGTCTGTGCAGTGTGCCGATGAAGTCTGTGCGTCCTGCTGCCCGCTCAGTGAGGATGAGCCGCTCGAAGAGGGAGTTGGCGCAGGAGGTGAGATGGATAGCTTCCAGTGTTTCGTCTTCGACAATCACTTCCGCATCACTCTGTTGCACAACCGCCGGCAGCTGTTTGTGGTCGCCGATCAGTATGAACTTCCGGATTGCCCGCTCTTCCCCGTGCCGGCTTGTCAGCAGCCCGATAATATTCGGTTCTAATATCTGACTCGCCTCGTCGATGACGGCGAGGTCAAATTGCTTGATGTTGAACAGGGCAGAACGGGAATTCATCGTTGAGGTGGTGGCTACCACAATCCGCGCATTCTCCAAGGTCGACCTGATGGTGTGAAGAGACGGGTTCTCATCGATGACCTCCTGCAACAGATGGTCGCTGTATTCCGGGGAACAACTGAACTCATTACCTATGCGGATATAGTCCAGCATATTCTCTGAAAGCATGTTGCAGATTTCGTCGACAGCACGATTTGTATAGGCCAGGAGAAGGATTGAACTTTGAGCTTTGGGCTTTGAGCTTTGAACATTATTACATTCTGCTAACTGTTCACGCACAAGGAACTGCAGTGCCTGTGAGGTCTTCCCCGTCCCCGGAGGACCGATGAGGAGAAAATAGTCCTGCGCCTGCTTCGCTTTCAGGAGAATCTCGTCATAACCGGGATGGTAACTGTGCGACAATCTCAAGGTCTTGTCCACACGTGGCGCACGCTGGCCGAGGAGCAGCCGGCGGCGGTCTGTTTCCGAGGTGATGAACGTGTAGAGGCTCCGGATGGCCGATGTGCCGCCGATGTCGCTTCCGGCATGTTCGATGGCGAAGCGTTCTCCGCTGATCAGGTCGGGGTTCTGCTGTCCGTCGCTGAGGTGTACGACGATCCGGTCGCTGTGTATCTCCTGCAGCGATCCCTTGAAGAGAATGCTTTTCCGCGCGTCCGGTTCTTCGTTTTTCCTGTACGCATAGAGGTAGACCATGTCGCCTCTGCGGAAATTCGGCAGAAAGTCATCCCCCTGCCGGGGTATGCAGAGTGTCACCGTGTCGTAGCCGTTGGACGAGGTGCTGCGTTCTTTGCCCATGAGAGTCAGTTCTGTGTAGATGTTGCCTGTCTCCTTCTTCTCTGCCAGGGGCATGTTCCAGAGGTCGGCAAAGCTGTTTCCCACGCCCTCCTGCGCTCCCACTTTCGATACAAGCTGTTCCTTGATGACAAAGGTCATCATACGCATGAAGTAGGCTCGTTCCAGGCTGTCGAGCCGGTGGAGGGGTGCAAGTGTCTCCGTAAGCTGTGGCAGGAGGTATTCATGATAGAACCGGTCGTTCTGTTTCCCGGTGTTCAATGTCTGTGGGGTAAGCAGTGGCAGTATTCTGCCAAATCCGTTCTCTGCCATCCAGAACTCCGTCGCCACAGCCTGGTTGCGGAAGCGGATGGCCTCGTGCAGGAGCGATTGCAGCGGCTCCACCTCGAGCAGTCCGTCGGGCAGAGGATATTTCGAGTACATCAGCCGGATGTGTGCCTGTTTCGGGGTAAGGCGGAAGTTGTATTGCAGAATGCCGTAGTAGAGGAGCAGCTGTACATAATGTTTCTCCACATGGAGTGACCCGTGCGGATTCCGGAACTTGCGTTCGATAAAGATGTTCTTGCCCGACTTCTGTTCGACAAGCAGCTTCAGGTCGGTCGTCATCAGGTCCACACGTCCCTGTATGCCCAGCTGTTCGCAGACGAAAGACGGCTCGAGGATGGCTTTTCTACGGTCGAAAGTACGGAAGATTTCATCCACAATATCCTTGATGTTCTCCACCTGCCGTCCGGCCTCCTGCTTGAAGGCTGCGGTGTCAAAGTCGGGGCAGGTGGCGAAGTCCAGTGCCTTTTCCCGGAAGTTGGATCGGAAAGTGTCCTTGATGTCGTAGTGTCCGGGATGGTTGATGATGTCATCGAGTGCAGCCCCGGCGAAGTTACCCAGCACGGTGTATTTGTTGGCAGGCCGTGTACCGAGCCGGTTGACCGTGAAGAGCAGCGGGTGGTGTCCGTAACTCTCAAAGCAGTTGGCGATGGCGGATATATCCAGCAGATAGTCGGGCTCTACGACGATGAGCCTTGGCACTACCTTCCGGTGTGTGACGGTGCAGTCGAGGAGGTTCAGCTGCATCCCCTCGCGCAGCAGCGGTCGCAGATAGCTGAAGTCGACATATTCCGGCGTGTCCGTATAGTCTACCGTCAGGAGCTTCTCACTGCAGTCCTGGTTGGTCACGGCCACCTGTATGGTCTTCTCGTTCCACCTCCTTACGATGCAGCGGATGTAACGGTAGTTTGCAATCTGTATGTGCTCCGTCATGCGTCCGTGTTCCGGTATCCTGCCGACAAGGAACGGGGGGACCGGCTCCTGTACGACGGCAGAGACGAAGAGAGCGAGGGCACGGCAGTCGTAAGCCACGTCGTCGGGCAGGACGGGTGCGCTGGAATTGCTGTGCCGGCGCATCTTCTGGATGGCGGCGATATCCTGTGGAGCTATGTTATGCTGCCGGCAGAGCGACTCTACCTGCGACGAGAGGTTGCCGAAACCGTGGCGGGTCTCCTTCAGTCCTTCGTGACAGGCGATGACGAGTGCCTCGTGCATGATGCGCGGCTGTGCTTCTGCCGGCGCTGAGAGGATGTCGGCGATGCGTGTGAAAAGTTCGTGTGCCATAGAAAAGTATCTCTCCGTCCTTCCCGAAGAAGAGGAGTTGAAATTATGCAGTGCGTGAGGACGGAATCTTTAGTGTATGTCCTGTGTGAAAGCTGTTGCCTTGAAACCGGGTCATTACAGATTGTCTTTGCAGTCAGACGGCACTCGTCCTGAATTATTTCCGTGAAGAGAAGAATTTCTTTTCACGAAGAAAAACATTTCTTTTCATGAAGAAAAATATTTCTTTTCACGAAAATAATTCCGCAAAGATAGCTTTGCCCTGTTCTTTACTGTCCTCCCAGGCGTTCAAAGAAAGTGATGATTTCTTCCCAGGTTTTGAACTCATCGCTGCCGAAGTGCAGTGTTGTTCCGAGGAAGTCGTCGTTTCCGGTGCTGCTGATGAGGTAGTCGCCATAAAGAAGCTGTGGCTGGTTGGTGAAGACGACGTGATTCCATGCCGGCGTACTGAAGGTCTCTTCAATCCATTCCTGCTGTCTGGCAATGGCTTCCGGACTGTTCGTCGGGGCAGGACAGACGAAGAAGACGTTGTAGTTGTCGAGTAAGAACTCGTAGGCTTTGTGGAGGCTCGACTTCGGTTTTCCGTACCCGTCGGCAAGGGTGTTCTGGTCGATGAATACTGCCCGGCGTTCGCGTCCCTCCTGACGGTCGTCAATCCATCGGACGACCGGCATGAGATAGTGGAAGATGGCCTTTTCTATGAGGCGGTGTTCTCCGTGGAAGCGGATGGCCTGCGGGTAATGTTCCCGGAACAGATCGAAGGTGTGTACGACGGAGTCGGCATCGCCGAAGAGCCCGAAGACGTGCTGCTGTTCCTCCTCGTTCACCTGTGAGAAGCATTGCTCCGTCATGTCCCTGTATTCCTTCACCAGTGCCTTGGTGACGATGACCTCCTGCACGCCGTCCTGCCGTTCGTTCTGGTAGACCTGTTTCCCCATCATATTGCTCTCGGTGAGGGTTGCTCCCATCTGGAAAGCAGGGTTCACGCAGATGCGGTCGATGCCATAGAGCATCTCTGTGTACATGCCTCCCATCGACGTGCCGATGATGAGGTCGGGCTTCTCTGTGCCGACGAGATTCCGCAGCAGTTCCATCGCCTCCTCGGGATGTATGGGGAGGTCGGGGGCGATGACGGTTGCCTGGGGCATGTAGTCGCGCAGAATCTGTGCGGTGTGGGTGGAGCCGGCTGACATGAAGCCGTGAACGTAGATGATTTTCTTCCCAGCCATGAGGTCGGGGAAGGTTTTCTTATATTGATTTTCCATAAGCGGTGATAAGCAGTGATAAGCGGTGATGGGGGGTGATGAGTCTTACCCTGACTGGCTTCCGTCAGGCACTCCCCTCCTTCTAAGAGGCCGGGGGAGGCTTCACTATACCAGCGGCAGGCTGATTCCGTTTATCTTCTGATAGATGTCCAGAGCGTAGATGTCCGTCATGCCGCTGATATAGTCGAGCACAGCCATGATGCGGGTCTCCTTGTCGGGACTCTGGATGTCGTACTGGCTGGAGAAGCGGTGGATGAGCTGCCGGCTGTGGAAATGGTCCGGCTCGACAGCTGCACCGATGAGGGCTTCCATGAGCGTCTCCATGATCTTGTAGCCTGACAGCTCGACATCGAGTACGGCCTTGCTGCGGTAGATCTTGTCTTTGGACACCTCCGTACAGTGCTCGTAAGCCCGTCGTGGGAGTTCAGAGATGTGTTTGATGAGCGACCCCTGGAATGTCCCGTTGAGAATTTCCTCCTCGTGCCTGACAAAGGATCTGACGCATTCCGCCTCCAACAGACCCACGGCACAGGCCCGGAAGTAGACCACCTGTTCGTTCCGGTCGGTCACCCCTTCCTCCTCTATCCGCCTGCGGATGCTCTGCTTCGCCTGCTCATCGAAAAAGCCGAGAAGCAGGTCGGCGGTCTCCTCGAACGACAGGAGCTTGAGCTTGTGCGAATCCTCGATGTCCATGATTTCATAGCAGATGTCGTCTGCTGCCTCCATCAGATAGGTCAGCGGATGTCGGACGTAGCAGATGCCTTCCGCCGAACCGTCTTTGCGGATGATGCCCAGTTCGTCTGCTATCTTCTGATACGTTTTCTCCTCCGTGGCAAAGAATCCGAACTTGCCACGCTTCCCTGCATAGGAAGAGCTGAAGGGGTACTTCACGATGCTGGCCAGCGTACTGTAAGTCATGACGAATCCGCCCTCCCTTCTGCCCAGGAAACGGTGCGTGAGCAGACGGAAGGCGTTGGCGTTGCCCTCGAAGTGGGTGATGTCGTCCCAGAAGCGGCGGCTCACATCCTTCTCCAGACCGGCTCCCGGCCCTTCGATGAAGAATGCCTGGATGGCCTTCTCGCCGCTGTGACCGAACGGAGGATTCCCCATGTCGTGCGCATAGCAGGCTGTCTGTACGATCGTGCCGATCTCTTCGAAGAGCGTCCCGCGCAGCTCCGGATGGACTTCCGTCAGTTTCCGTGCTACGTCATCGCCCAGCGACTTGCCCAGTGAAGCCACCTCCAGCGAGTGGGTAAGGCGGTTGTGTACGAAGACGCTGCCCGGAAGCGGAAACACCTGGGTCTTGTTCTGCAGCCGCCGGAACGGTGCGGAATAAATCAGCCGGTCGCTGTCGCGTTTGAACTCGGAGCGGTCGTCGTGCCGCAGTGCGTGCCGGTCTTCCTGTCCGAGCCGCTTGTTGGAGATGAGTCGTTGCCAGTCCATAAGTGTTGGGTGTTGATGAATTGCCGACGGGGTGTCGGGTTGAGGCGGAATATTGAAAGCCACACGCAAAAGTAATTAAAATTGGCTAAAAACCATCTTTTTAGCCCGTATAAATATAGTTTTATGGTATTAATTGCTTAATTTTGCACCTTATTATATGACAATGATACGGATAAAAGTAATCAATAAAGGGCATCAGCAGCTTCCTGCCTATGCCACTTCACAGAGTGCGGGGATGGATCTCCGTGCCAATATCGACACCCCGATCGTATTGCAGCCCATGGAGCGGAGGCTCATTCCTACAGGGCTTCACATCGCTCTTCCTGCCGGATTCGAGGCACAGGTGCGCCCACGCAGCGGACTGGCCCTGAAGCATGGGCTGACCGTTCTCAACTCTCCGGGCACAGTTGATGCCGATTACCGGGGGGAGATCATGGTGCTGCTCATCAACCTCTCCAGTGCGCCTTTCACTGTCAACGACGGTGAACGCATCGCCCAGATGGTCATCGCACGCCACGAACAGGCAGCGTTTGCCGAGGTGGAAGAGCTGGACGAGACCGAACGGGGCGAAGGCGGCTACGGACATACAGGCCTGAAGTGAAGACAGAGAAAGGAATCCGATAAATGTTCGACAAGAATATACTGAACGTCAAAAAGACGCGCCGGCTCTTCCTCGTCCTGCTGCTGACGGGGGCTTCGCTGGCGGTGCAGGCCGACCGGAAGGACAGTCTGCAAAGCTATGATTACTTCTATCTGGAGGCTTTGCGGCAGCAGGACATGGGCAACCTGACAGCTGCCTTCGACCTCCTGTGCCATGCCCGTGACCTCAATCCGCTGGCGCCGGAGGTGTATTTCCAGCTGGCGGGCTATTATGTGGACATGAAGAACGACTCCCTGGCACGTGCATACTTCGAGAAGGCGGCGGCACTTGACCCGGACAACACGGCCTATCAGGAGAAGCTCGGACAGCTCTACGTGACGCAGAAAGATTATCCCGACGCCATCAGAGCCTATGAACGGCTCTATGGTTCCAACAAGGCACGCACCGACGTGCTGCAGCTGCTCTACCAGCTCTACGGCTCGCAGAATGATTACCGGAAGATGATCAGTACGCTGGAACGGCTGGAGACCGTCGAAGGCAGCAACGAGCAGATCTCGCTCAGCAAGATGCAGATCTACGAGCAGCTGGGGGAGAAACGCAAGGAGTATGACGAACTGAAGTCGCTTGTCGACAGCCATCCACTCGACCTCAACTACCAGGTGATGTTCGGGAACTGGCTTCTGCAGAACGGCAAGAAGAAGGAAGCCCTGCAGAAATACCGCGACGTGCTGAAGGAAGATCCTGCCAACTCGCCCGCCCGGCTCTCGATGATGGATTACTACAACAGCATCGGCGACCAGCCGACTGTAAATGCCATCCGGCAGGAACTCCTGCAGTCGGCCAAGACGGAGCAGAATACAAAGGTGGAACTGCTGCGGCAGGTCATAGCAGCCAGTCAGAAAGACAAAAACCCCGACAGCACGGAAGTCATGCGCCTCTTCTCCACGGCCCTGGCGACCCCGCAGGAAAATGCCGACATCCTCATGCTGAAAGCGGCCTACATGACACTCCGCAAAATGCCGAAGGCCGACATCAACCGGGTCTACGAACAGGCCATAGAAGCAGAACCCGACAATTCGAGGGCGAGGATCTTCCTCATCCAGAACATCTGGGAGACGGAGGACTACGACCGGGTGATCGCCATCTGCCGGCCGGCTCTGGAATACAATCCGGACGAGATGGCGTTCTATTACTTCCAGGGAATGGCGCAGTACCAGAAGCATGAGAATGATGCCGCCCTGGCGACATTCCGGAAAGGAGTCGACCAGATCAGACCCGACAGCAACCCCGACATCGTGTCAGACTTCTACGCTATCATGGGCGACATCCTCCACGAGAAAGGACTCAACGATGAGGCTTTCCAGGCTTACGACAGCTGCCTGCAGTGGAAACCGGACAATACGGCGGCATTGAACAACTATGCCTATTACCTCAGCGTGGAGAAAAAGAACCTCACGAAGGCCGAGCAGATGAGCTACAAGACCATCAAGGCCGAACCTTCCAACAGCACCTTCCTCGACACTTACGCATGGATTCTCTTCCAGGAGAAACGGTATGAGGAGGCGAAGATCTACATCGAGCAGGCCATCCGAAACGACTCGACACTCAGCGGTGTCGTCAAGGAGCATGCCGGCGACATCTATGCGCAGACCGGCGACATGGAAAAGGCACTCGAGTACTGGCAGCAGTCGCTCGAAGGGGGCAATGCGAGTGCCACACTGAAGAAGAAGATACAACTGAAAAAATACATAGCAGAATGATAACGAAAACAAAATTGCTTGCAGGCATGGCGGTCTTCGTCCTGGCATCATGCGGTACGCATAAGGCGGTGGTGGAGCAGAAGTCCGTGCTGAAGTCCGTGCCGAAGTCTACGACCGGTGACACACTTCGTACAGCAGACGATTCAACAAGGAATAAGCTTTCCTACATACAGCACATATCCGACAAGGCTCTCTACCAGAAGAATGTCGTGTCGAACCTTACTTTTACAGTCAACAACGGCCGTAAGGACATCACCGTCCCGGGCATTCTCCGTATGCGCAAGGATGAAGTCGTGCGTCTGCAGCTCCTCCTTCCGATTCTTCACAGTGAGGTGGGGCGCATCGAGTTTGCGAAGGATTATGTCCTGTTCATCGACCGCATTCACAGGCAATACGTAAAGGCAAACTACAGCGATGTGGCCTTTCTGCGTGACAACGGAATCAGTTTCTACACGCTCCAGGCTCTTTTCTGGAATCAGCTGTTCATCCCCCGTCAGCAGAGAGTGAGCGAGGCCGATATGTCACAGTTCTCGGTCGATACCCATCAGCTGGAGGTTGACGGCAGCGCGAAAATCGTTCTGAGGGATGGCAAGATGACCTACAAGTGGGTCATACCCGCCCGATGGGATCAGATTGCACACACTGCTGTCTCTTACACCAGCCCCACTCACGGCACATCAGAACTGTCTTGGTTCTATAAAGATTTCAAACCCTTCGGTTCAAAGCGGTTCCCGGCCAGTCAGTCCGTAGAAATTCATACGCCGGCCATCGGTCAGCGGCCGGCGAAGACGCTCAAAGCCAGCTTTGAACTCGACGGCTTCAGCGATGCCAGTGACTGGGAGCCTTTCACGACTCCTTCGGATAAGTACACGAAAGTAAGTGTAGAGGAAATCCTCGGCAAACTAATGAACTTTTAAATGAAACGACTTTTTCTATTATTCTTGTTCTCGTCAATCGGTGTGCTGACTACTTTCGCCCAGCATACGAAGAAGAATGGAACAAAGCTGAAGACACCTGTTGTCCAGTCTATACCGGCTCCTTCAATCGGTACAGGAAAGAGTGGGGCTGCACAGAAGAAAGCACGTAGGACAAAGACAGAAACGCCGGCTCCTGCGGTGAAAGGACAGCGGCAGACACCTGTGAAGGGACAGCCGCAGCCACTTGTGAAGGGAAGGCAGCCGCAAGTCAAGGGACACCAGCCGCCACAGGGAAAGGTACAGCAGAACGTCCGTGGCAAGGCCTCCGCACACAATGCCCGCACCGGCAGAAAGGGTGCGAAAGCTCCGGCTTATGTGACCACAGAGGAAATCAAAGGTCTGCAGAAGCAGAACCAGCAGCTGCAGAAGGAAATATCAGAACACGAGGAAGAAGTGAAGATAAAGCAGAAGGATGTCGACAGCCGTCTGCAGAAGATTGTCCGGCTTGATACGGAAATCGGTCAGCACCAGCGGACGATAGACAACATCGCCACCGACATCAAGGGACTGGACACGAACATCGGCATCCTGAAGGGACAGCTCTCCTCCCTTGAGGCGCAGCTGGGCGAACGGCGTGCCCGCTTCATCCGCTCCATGCGCTACATGGCACGCCACCGCAGCATACAGGACAAGCTCATGTTCGTCTTCTCGGCCAAGAGCCTGACGCAGATGTACCGCCGCCTCCGCTTCGTGCGGGAGTATGCCGCCTACCAGCGGGCACAGGGCGAACAGCTCAAGGCCAAGCAGCAGCAGGTGGACCAGAAGCATACCCAGCTGAGACAGGTACGCGGCAACAAGAGCAGTCTGCTCTACAAGGACCGGCAGGTACACGCCCAGATGGAACGCAAGCGTGTCGAACAGCAGGCGGTCGTGGCCTCTCTGCAGAACGACCAGAAGGTGCTTCAGGGAGTAATCGCACAGCGCCGCCAGCAGCAGCAGGCACTGAATGCACAGATCGACCGCCTCATCCAGATAGAGATACAGAAGGCACGTGCCCGTGCCATCGCTGAAGCCAAGGCGCAGGCGGCGGCACGGGCGGCCGCTGCGAAGAAACGCGCAGAGGAGCTGGCCCGCAAGAAGGCGGCGGCCGAAGCGGCGGCACGCGAGAATGCACGGCGCATCGCAGAGGCGAGGGCACGTGAGGAGAAAGCCAAGGCGGCTGCCCGTGCGGCTGCTGAAGCCGCCGAGAAGGCACGCCAGGAAGCGGCCGCAAAAGCCGCTGCAGCTCGTGCCGCCGCCGAGAAGACACGTCAGGAGGCATTGCAGAAAGAGCGTGCCGCCGCCCGGGAACGGGCCATTCGCAAGGCCGAGCAACAGGAAGCTGCAGCTCGGGCCGCCCAGGAGAAGGCGGAAGCCCGTGCCGACCAGGAGAAGGCCCGTGCCGACCAGGCTGCCCGGGAGGCT
>ERZ773046.493-NODE-493-length-25297-cov-11.298035_pt1 | contig 25297 bp, 19 predicted proteins | sample MGYA00580634_ERZ773046 | MGnify/ENA primary metagenome ERZ773046 (study PRJEB29015, sample SAMEA2738127) | human oral metagenome | biome: human oral; feature: human-associated habitat; material: saliva | place: China | collected 2159 ... | reverse complement strand
TTTCATTGAAAGCGTAAGAAGGATTGAACATGCATATATCCCGTATATTGTAAGTCCGCTTGCGATACCTGTTTATCTTTTGATCGCAGCGTGTGGACTTCTTTTGATAAGACGCTTTGATGATTACCCTGAGCTTGCAAGACGTGAGATTAAGGAACTTGGGGCAGTTGAAGAAATCAAAGTTGGAGCAAATGCCAAGGCTATGGTCCTCAAAGAGGAAGAGCTTGACATGCACGAAAGCAAAAGCGCGTCAAAGAAGAAAGGCTACGCATACCTTAATGCCATGTTCATGCAGAGACATAGAAAGATATTCTTTAAAAGAACGGTTAGGACTGCAATCGCAGCCTTCGTGGCGCCAATCGTTTTAGGAATAATTAGCAAGTATCTAGCAAATGGTCTAATGGCTGAAGTTATGGGGCCTATCGGAATATGGATATTTATTATCTATGCTATAGCTTTTAGAGAAAATTATACAAAAGCTCTATTTAATAACATAGATAAGTACCTGCTTTGCTACAAGTGGTACAGAAAGCCAGAAGCTATTTTGGGCAGCTATTTTATCAGACTCAAATCAAGCTTTTTGATGAATGGTTTAATGACGCTTCCGCTTATTGTGGGGCTTACAATCGGTGGAGTAATAGCATCGGTGAATGCTAAAACTATTTTGATGCTTGCGGTAATGCTACTGGTGCTCACGCTGTTTTACTCTGCGCACTACCTGACTATGTATTATTTACTTCAGCCGTACACTGACCAATCAAAGATAAAAAATCCAATATACTCGATATCGAGCACGCTTATCTATGTATTCAGCTTTGCAATGATGCAGATGAAAAGCGTTCCGCTTTGGCTATATATACTGATTTGTGTATTTGTGCTCGTTTACCTAACGGTGTCGATTTCTTTGATGAAAAGGATTGCACCAAGGACCTTTAAGCGCAAGGAGTAATTTACTTACTAGCCGATTTATGGTATAGTTATTTGTGTATTTCACAGAAATGGAGGTAGTGATGGTAAATATTCTTGTATGCGATGACGACAAGGAAATTGCGGGCGCACTAGAGATATATCTGCGTAACGAAGGCTACAATGTATTTAAGGCATACGATGGAATGGAAGCACTGAATATCGTCAAGCAGAATCAGATTCATCTGATTTTGATGGACGTAATGATGCCAAATCTCGACGGAATCCAGGCGACTATGAAGATCCGAGAGGAGAACAATATTCCTATTATCATGCTATCGGCTAAGAGTGAGGACTACGATAAGATAATCGGACTTAATGTCGGTGCAGATGATTACATTACCAAGCCATTCAATCCGCTTGAGCTAATTGCCAGAGTCAAGTCACACCTGAGAAGGTTTACAAGGCTTGGAAGTATGGATGCTGAGGGCAAGGAAGGTATCTATACCAGTGGAGGGCTAGAGGTCGATGACAATGAGAAGAAAATCACAGTCGACGGCGAGCTGATTCCAGTGACTCCAACTGAGTTTGGAATTCTTAAGCTTCTTACTCAGAATGCGGGCAAGGTATTCTCCATAGAGCAAATCTATGAGAGCGTATGGAACGAGTCTGCATATAACCCTGAGAATACGGTGGCCGTGCATATCCGAAGAATACGTGAGAAGATAGAGATTAACCCTAAGAATCCTAAGTACCTCAAGGTGGTTTGGGGCATAGGATACAAGGTTGAGAAGCTATAACATATATGTGAATGAGAGGGCGATTATATGAATTAATCGCTCTTTTTTACTGAGTAGTTTTAGATCAAAGGGGAATATGGTTTTAGGGTCTTGCTTATATTATTTACTTTGTATGAGGAAATGTATATAATTAAATAAGACAAATTTGGAGGTACAAGATGCCTTAGGGCATTGCAGAAGATATGAAAGAATTTTATATTAACGAGCTGAAGAGCAATATGGAAATCATCGACTTTTTTATGGTCAAGTCGATAGGAATCAAGGTTGGTTCTAACAACAAGCAGTACCTTGATTTACACCTTGCGGATAACACTGGTGAGGTCAGTGCCAAGAAGTGGGATGTCTCAGAGGGTGAGCAGCCTGCACTATCTGCGATTAAAGAGGGAAACATTGTCAAGGTAAAGGCTCAGGTTACTGAATGGAATGGAATGAAGCAGCTTAGAGTTCTAAGAATACGCAAGTCCACAGAGGCTGATGTACTTGAGTTATCTGATTTTATCAAGGCGGCACCAGAGCAGCCAGAGGATATGTATAGATTCATAACTGACTGCGCTAATGAGATTAAGGACGACGATTTAAGAAGGCTGACGACTAAGCTTTTAGTTGATAACAAGGATAGACTTTGGTACTATCCTGCTGCATCGAGAAACCACCATGCAGAGTATGCAGGGCTATTGTGGCATATGAAGAGAATGATTATGTCTGGTAAGGCCCTTTGCAAGATTTATGATTTTCTCAATGAGGACCTTGTAGTTACAGGTGTAATTATCCACGATATGGAGAAGCTCAACGAGATTGATGCGAGCGAAAACGGAATCGCATCAGGATACTCCATGAAAGGTCAGCTGCTTGGACATATAGTTCAGGGCGTTACTATGATAGATGAACTGTGCAAGGAACTTGGTATTGATGAGGAGAAGGCTATTGTCCTTGAGCATATGATTTTGACTCATCACTATGAGCCTGAGTTCGGAAGCCCTAAGAAGCCGATGTTCCCAGAGGCGGAAATTCTTCATTATCTAGACGTGATGGATGCTAGAATGTTCGACATGGAAGAGGCGCTTGACGGCGTTGGTCCTGGTGGCTTCAGTGAAAGAGTTAGAGTGCTTGATAATAGAAGAATATATAGACCTTTGTTTACTAGCGAAGAAGAATAGTTTACAAATATAAGTTTGGATATTCAATTACAAAATTAACGGTGATTTAATACATGCAGATGATTGAAGGCAATATTGCTGAGATTATTTTTAGAAATGAAGAAAACGGATATACTGTCGCTATCCTAGAGCTAGAGGATGAGTACTGCACTGTAGTTGGCAATCTGCCGAGCTGCAACAAGGGAAGCAGATTCAAGCTTGTGGGTAGCGAAAAGGCTCATCCAGTTTACGGTGAGCAGTTTGCCTTTGATGAATTTGAGGAGGTATTGCCTCAGGGCGTAAGGGCTATATTTGATTTTTTGTCTTCTGGGGTAATCAAAGGTATCGGGCCTTCTACCGCTGCAGCGATAATCGATAAGTTCGGTGAAGATGCTCTTACAATAATGGAGGAAAATCCAGATAGGCTTATCGAGGTTAATGGAATAGGTGAGAAGACTGCGGCTAAGATTACGGAGTCTTTTTCTGCACATAGGCAGTTTGCTGAGATATCTATGGCATTTCAGAAGTACGGGATTTCATCTGCGCAGGCACTTAAGCTGTTTAAGCAGTTTGGTGTTTATTCTGTCGACATTATCGAGGAGAATCCATACAGACTTATCGATGAGGTCAGGGGCTTTGGCTTTCGCAAGGCTGATCTAATCGCTGAGAAGATGGGTGTTAGCCGTGATAGCGATATAAGAATTAAGAGCGGAATCAAATACGCTCTTTCCTTTTTTGCAGGAGAAGGCAATACTTATATGCCTAGAATAGAGCTTTGCGACAGGGTTTGCGAGTTGCTAGATGTTCCTGAGGAACTTATTGAGGAAAGTCTAATAGAGATGGCCTTTGAAGGCGTGCTCAAGATAGATAGACTTGATACTCAGGAAGTTGTATATCTATACAGCTTTTTCAGCGCAGAGCAAAAGGTTTGTAGAAATCTGCTTAGACTCAGCGAAGGTAGGCTAAAACCTCTCTCGACAAATATAGATAACCTTATCAGAGATAGTGAAGTCAGCAGTGGAATTGAACTTTCAGATCAGCAGAAGAATGCAGTAATCAACTCTGTAAACCACGGTATTTCTGTGATAACTGGTGGACCTGGTACGGGTAAGACCACTATCATAAATGCGATTATTAGAATTTTTGAGGCGAGTGGCCTAAAGACTGCAATAGCTGCGCCAACTGGTAGAGCAGCAAAGCGTATAACTGAAACTAGTGGTCACTATGCTTCTACGATTCATAGACTCTTAGAATACTATTTTTCCGATGAAACTGGTGAGATGGTATTCGGTAAGTGCGATGATGATAGACTCGATTACGATGTTGTGATAGTCGATGAGTCTTCAATGATAGATTTACTTTTGATGAAGGCCCTTACAGATGCGCTTCAGACTGGAACAAGACTTATTTTGATTGGCGACTGCGACCAGCTACCTCCAGTGGGTGCTGGGGATATTCTTCGTGACCTTATTGAGAGTGAGTTTGTATTTACAACAAAGCTCAGCTCCATATTCAGGCAGGCTGAGGAGAGCCTAATAATTGTCAATGCTCATAGGATAAACTCGGGTGAATACCCTTATGTGAATGAGAAGGAAAAGGATTTTTTCTTTATGGAACGAACCGATGAGCAGAGCATAGTAGCGCTAATTAGCGAGCTTGCGACAACTAGGCTGTCTGCATATTACGATGGTATAGACCCTATCAAGGATATACAGATTTTGACGCCCGTACGAAAGGGTACTTTAGGAACTGCAAGTCTCAATACAGAGCTTCAGAGAATGTTAAATCCGCCAGATGTTATGAAGACCGAAAAGAAGCTTGGAGACAGGCTTTTTAGAGAAGGCGACAAGGTTATGCAGACCAGAAATAACTATCAGATTGGATGGAAGAAAAGGCGTGATTTCAGTGAGGGTCAGGGTGTTTTTAATGGAGACATCGGATATATACATAGCATAGATAATGATGCTGGACAGATGACAGTTATATTTGATGAAGATAGATTTGTTAGCTACGAGTTTGGACAGCTAGATGAGATAGAGCTTGCTTATGCTATGACGGTACATAAGAGTCAGGGCAGTGAGTTTCCTATAGTAGTTATGCCTGTGTCTTGGTTTCCACCGATGCTTGCAACACGTAACCTGCTTTACACTGCAGTAACTAGAGGTAAGAAGGTCGTCATTCTTTGCGGAATGCAAAGGCGCATGGAAGCTATGGTTGACAATAACCGTATAAAGCTTAGATTTTCAGGTCTTAAGCATAGACTTAGAGCTCTTATTGGAAGGAGTATAATTGGCTCAAACGAAGAAGCTTTGGGAAATGAGATTTAATGGGAGAAACTGAATATATAGATATATCAAAGCAAAGGCCTAAACTTGGACTTAGACATGCGCTAAAGACGGTAGTAGAGCTAGCCTTTCCACCAAGTCTCTACTGCGCGTGCTGTGGAAACATAATTGATTCTACGAGAACTTATTCTCTTTGTGATCACTGCATGGACCACTTTAGATGGGATAGGAGCGATGGGATAAGTAGTGAAGATATAAAGTTAATCAGATGCGTGAGCTATGGTATATATGAGAGAAGTCTTATCTTTGATTTAAAGTATAGGGGAAAGAAGCATGTTGCTAGAGTCATTGCAGAGATAATGGCAGATAAGCTTTTGTCAATGGAGCTTGAAGTCGACTATATCGTGCCCGTCCCGATGTTTAAGGAAAAAGAGAAAAATCGAGGATTTAATCAGACGAGACTCATTGCTGATTTTCTTTCAAAAGAGCTCGCTTGCAATGTATCTGACTGCCTTGTGCGCACAAGAGCAACAAGGCCTATGCGAGGGCTTAGCGAGGAGCAGCGTGCAGAAAATATCAAGGGAAGCATCGCTGTTGCTTCAGATTTTGATGGATTTGACAAGAACGCAAGAGTAGCTATACTCGACGATTTTTACACTACGGGAAGTACGGCAAGGGAATGCATACGCGCACTCGAAGATTCAGGTGCAGAAGAAATTATATTTATTGCTTTTGCAAGTCGATAAGCGGATAATAGATTAAAAGAAAGTCGCTCTAAGGGAATTTTAGAGCGATATTTTAGTTGAATCATCCAAGCAGAAATGTTATAATTTATCTGTTAATTCAAAACAATTTCAGGGGAATTGAGTGAAAATCTCAAACGGTCCCGCCACTGTAATGAGAAGCCTGCGTTCTCAGAGTCAGATTACCTGTATTGTTTGTTTAAGTCTTATTCTACGAGCGATGGAAAGGATTTGTGCAGATTGCTATTATGATGCCGATTATTTTGCAACCTCGTAAGGTTGCTTTTTTTATGCGCTTGTAGATAGAAAATGGGAGGAAAAGGTGTTTACATTAAGAAAAAGGAATTTTGCTAGGTTTGCAGTAGTATTTCTAACGCTTATGCTCGTTTTGACTGCAAGCATGACTAGGGACTTCGCATATGCTAATGGCGAAAAATATTCCGAGACAGAAATATCCGAGGCTAATAAGGCACTGGATGAATTCATGGCAGGTAGAAACAGCTACCTGATTACAAATGGGGGTACATGGAATCCTGAAAAGGAATACGGAAGGATGAAGAGTGACGACGGTCTAACCTACACCATAGGCTATAAGATGTCGGGCGGAAGTGAGGCGGATTTTACAAGTCTAAACTTCAACTTCAACAGGTTTGATAAGTATAGAGCGACGGTCTTCTTTGAGGGAAGTGCACTCGATGCAAAGACTGCTCCTAATGGAAGCCAGAACACGATTAAGATAAAAAGGAGGCCTAAGACGCAGGATATCGTTGTAAATGCAAGGCTTGCTTTGTTTAGAAAGAGCTCTGTAAGCACCCATGTTCAGCAGGGAAAGGTGGATGCAATAGCAGAGAGAAATATCAAAATCATATTAAAAGCACCAAAATCTGAGAATGCACCTGTAAGGGTTTCAGTCAAAGTATTTGACAAGGAAAGCAGTCAGGAAATTTTGAAAGGAACAAGCAATTTAGCTCTAAATGTGTACGAGGACCAGGCAGGAAAGAAAATCGTATACAATCTCGATGCCAAGTATGAATACAATCTAGAAAAAAACAGAACATACTACCTAAGTGCAAAGGCTGACGGCTACGAAGATTTCTTTGAGGCATTCGTACCAAAGGAGCGCGGGGAGCATAGAGTTCTTCTAACAAAGAAGGACAATGGCTCTAAGGAAAGTTCGATATGGAACTTTGATAAGGATACGAAGACGCTAAAGGGATATAAGGCGGGAGAAAACTACAATAACCCATCTGTTCTAGAAGTTCCGGCAAGCATAGACGGAGTAGCGGTCGAAAGGATTGACAAGAATGCATTTAAATATGCACTTTGGGGATCGAATGTAAAAAACTCCATAACAGAGCTTTATATTCCAGCGAGCGTAAAGAGTATAGAAGCAGAAGCTTTCAAAGGTCATAAAACACTTACAAAACTGAGCATTGAAGATGGCTCGCAGCTTGAGAAAATCGGTGATTCAGCCTTTATGTCAGCAAGTCTTGATGAGCTGAGCTTGCCAGCTAGCGTAAGGGAGGTTGAAGACGATGCCTTTAGTATGAATAACATCAAAGCACTAACGCTTCCAGAAGGTCTAGAAAAACTAGGTAGAGGCGCATTCGGATGCAATTTGATAGAGAAGGCTACACTACCAAGTACTCTCAAAGATTTGCCTAAGACAGCAAACGGAGTATTCTACAAGAACTTCAGCGAGAAAGCAAAGGGCTCTGCATACAAGGGCCAGCTTAGATATGTTCAGGTGATAGATAAGAGCGGGATCGCAACCACCTTTAACACGGGCGCAGTTGTAAATCCGGTACCTGTTACAATCAAATATGTAAATCAGTTCGGCGAGAGCATACGCGAAGATGATGTAGTTTATGGATGTAATTTCAACACTACATACGAGCAGTATGGAAAGGTGAGTCTAGGAGCTGGAGACAAGAGCTTCCTAAATAGCTATAGAGGTTCAAACGGCACAAATACAGGAAACACCGCAACTGAGATTTTCAAGCAGGAAAAGCTCGCTAATGCTATCATCGGAGAAAACTTCTTTAGAGATGGCAAGGAGTATGTTTTCAGCAAGAACAGCGCGCCATACATAGAGGGACATATCAGACCTCAGGAAGATGTGCATAAGACGATAACAAGCGCAGACAATGTAGTTGAATTTGTATACCAGACAAAAGAAAAAATAGTTGTCGATAAGACAGAGCTTCAAAATACAATAAGGTCAGCAGAGGAATCAAAGAAGGATATCAAAATTAGCTCTGATGGCAAGGACATAGAGCCAAAGGACAAGTGGACGACGTCTATGGCTGTAGAAGCACTCGATAGTGCGATTGCGGCGGCAAAGTCTGTAGATGAAAATGCAAGAGTAAGACAAGAAGCAGTCGACAAGGCAAAGGCTGATTTGCAGGAAGCAATGAATAGCTTTGAAGCAAGTTTCAAACAAGGAATGAAGGAAGAAGCTAAGCCAGTAGAACCTGAGAAGCCAGAGCCAGGCAAGACAGAGCCGGTTAAACCAGTAGAGCCTGAGAAGCCAGAGCCAGGCAAGACCGATCCGGTTAAGCCAGTAGAGCCTGAGAAACCAGACTCAGGCAAGACAGAGCCAACCAAGCCAGTAGAACCTCAGAAGCCAGATACAAGTAAGACTGAGCCAGTCAAGCCAGCTGTAGCGACAAGAACAAATAATAGCCTTGTCGCTCCTAGAAGTGAGGCTAGCAAAGTGAGTCAGAATCTAGATAAGTCTATAGCGTCTGAGAAGAAGACGGATACTGATACAGGCAAGAGGATTAATGAAAATCAGAAAAATACAGAGCTAAAGGCTGCTGATAAAAATGCAAAGAACAAGGCGGTTTTAAATAACGGTGATGAAAGCAAGGATAAAAAAGAAGCAGATAAGCTTCCAAATTATCTGATCTTCATAGCTGTATTTGCAATCGCAGGCTTAGCCGCTCTATATAAAATAATCATGGCAGCAAAGCAAAGGTAATCTTAATAAGTCCAATGAAAAGGGGTGGCTATTTAGCCATCCTCTTTTCGTTGACAAAGCGCCAGGATTTTGATAATAATTAGATACAGCATTTTGTTTGCGTCTGTGGAGGAAGATCCATGCCAGCTATGGGCGAAAGGATCCACGTAAACCGTGAGAAGAGCTCGCGGCGATCATGGCATAGTTTAGAAGTAAGTCCTCGGAGAAACTCCGGTCAAGGCAAGTGTGGGGGCAAAGACCAGGTCAGGCAAACAGGTGCTGTTTTTTGTTGCATTTTTCACATAAAAATTAAAATCTTTTCACAATTTATAGCGTAGTTTTATAAAAAAAGTGGTATAATAAAGAAAATCGTAGCTTTGCTATGATGCATAACTGTACATCCTTATAGCAAAGCGGTAAAGGAGGCATTTATGAATATCAGAATTACAGGGAAAAACTTCAACACCTACAAGCATTTGGAAGAAACTATCGACAAAAAATTCGAGAAACTAGGCAAGTATTTTTCCGACGATATTGATGTCAATATTGTTCTTTCGCAGGAGAGAGGTAAGGACAAGATTGAGGTTAATATAAATGCTAAGGGAGCAAGATTTAGAACCGAGCAGGTTTGCGATGACATTTACGAGGGCATTGATAAAGCTACTGATAAGCTTGCTTCGCAGATGTCAAGGCTCAAGGGTAAATTGCAGAAGCGATATCACGATAATAGGTCGGTTAAGTTTGAGGCAATTCCAGACCTAGCTAAGGACAGCATAGTAGACAGGCACATTGTTAAGACCAAAGTTCTTGAACTTATTCCAATGGATGAGAAAGAAGCGGCTCTTGAGATGGAGATGATCGATCATGATTTCTTCGTTTTCCTAAACGACAAGACAAACAAGGTGAATGTTGTTTACAAGAGAAAAGACGGCAACTACGGCTTGCTTGAGACAAAGCATTAGAGCATTATAATCCTTGCGATTTCAATAGATAATTTAATAAGTTTGGCAGTGTCAAAATCTAGATGTTTGATTTGGCAATGAGCCTGCTGTGAAATAGTTGTGAAAAGACCGTGTCATAATCGAAAAATCGATTGTAACGTGGTCTTTTTATTGGGCTAAACTATTGAATTTTGGCAAGTTTTTTAGTAAAATTGTATAAAATATCAAAGGGGACAAAGGCATGAAGGATTTCATTATTAACCTCACGACTGGATTCGGAATCAAAGATGTACTCGACATCCTGATCGTAGCTTTAATCGTATATAAAGTGCTCGATTTTATCAGAGAAACTAGAGCTCAGCAGCTCGTCAAGGGTATCTTTGTTTTAGTAGTAGCATTTCTGATTTCCGATGTCTTACACCTATACACACTTAATTGGATTCTCAGGGGAACTATGACTATCGGAGTCGTAGCCCTAATTATTTTGTTCCAACCAGAGCTTAGACGTGGACTCGAGTATATGGGTCGCGGAAGGTTCATGCCTAATAAACTCAATAGACTAAACAGCGATAAATCCAAAGAGATAATAGACGAGTTTGTCAAAGCTGCAGATGAGTGCTCTGCAACTATGACAGGAGTTTTGCTTGTTATTGAGCGAGAAGTTTCCCTTGGAGACATAGCAGATACAGGAACAATTATAGATGCAGAAATATCTGCGCAGATGATAGGAAACATCTTCTATAAGGGTGCACCTCTTCACGATGGTGCAGCTATTGTGCGTGGAGATAGGATATATGCAGCAGGTTGTGTTTTGCCACTAACGGATAACAAGGACCTAAATAAGGACCTCGGAACAAGGCATAGAGCAGGTATAGGAATAACCGAAAACTCCGATGCGGTGACAATCATCGTAAGTGAAGAAAATGGAGTAATATCGGTTGCCCAGGGCGGTAGACTAACTAGATTCCTAGATAGTAAGGGGCTAGAGAAGTTGCTTCTCAATCTATATCTTTCTAACGAAACTGTTGAGAAGAGACCTATATCATTTCTCAAGAATGTAGTAGGAGGCAAGCAGAATGACAAGGAATAAGCGTCTAAATGTCGCAATAGCAATAGCTATAGCGATAGCACTTTGGATATATGTAGTTGGAGAAATTGACCCTTCAGCGGTTAAGACGGTTCACAATGTGCCTATAACAACTCTTCATACAGATGTTCTCACAGATAGAGGGCTAGCAATTAGCTCTATGACATCACAAATGCTAGATATAGAGGTTAGTGGCTCTAGAACTGCAATAGCAAAGCTAAAGGCTGGAGATATCACAGCTTCTGTGGACCTTGCTTCTGCATCAAAGGGCGAAAATGAAGTTAATATATCCGTTAGGGTTCCTAATGGAATAACCATAAACAGCAAGAGCATCAACAGTATCAAGGTAATGGTAGAATCCCTAGTTAGCAAGAATGTGCCTGTAAAGATCGTTTATAACGGTTCATTCAGCGATGATGAAGAGGGGACGACAGTGTCAGTGCAGAATGACGAGGTAGAGGTTACTGGTGCAGAATCAATCGTTAAGCTTGTAAGCTATGCAAGAGGAACGGTCGACGCATCTAGAGTTAAGGATGTGGAGAGTGCAAACACATGCAAGCTCATACCAGTTAGCAAAGAGGGTAATAAGGTTGAGAATGTAACGCTTTCTAAGAAATCAACATCGGTAATATCGATACTATCAAAGACCAAGACCGTAAACCTAAAAGTTTCGATAAGTGATTATTCATCAGATGGAGCAACTCGTAAAACGACAGTTCCAAAGAAGGTTATCATAGCCGGAAGAGCAGATGTCATAAAATCAATAAGCAGTGTAAGTGCAGATGATGTTGATATTTCGAATATCTCTAAGAGCACGGATATCCAACTCGAATTCTCATCGCTTCCAGAGGGAGTTACAATCTCTGAGAAGAACGCAAATCTCGTGGTAAAGGTGACTGTGAGTCAGCTTGGAGAAAAAGTTTTAAAGATTGGAAAAAGCGAGATTAAGATAACAGGCGAACAAAGTGATCTCAAGTATGAGATTCAGGAGTTATCCTTTGTAAACCTAACCGTTACAGGAGATGAGGATGCGGTAGAAAAGCTAAAGTCAAGTGATTTTGAGCTCGTAATAGATGTATCAAATGCCCAGAGAGGCGATAATCAAATTCAGCTCAGCCTAAGCGGTGACACGAAGAATTTCTCTGTGACATTAGATCCGCAGTTTGTAAACGTTAAGGTGAGCAACAAGTAATAGGCTTTAGGAATAGCTAGGAAGGAAGAAATATGGGTAGATTATTCGGCACCGACGGTGTAAGAGGTGTGGCAAACTCCGAACTGACACCGGAGCTTGCATTTAACCTGGGTAAGGCTGGTGCAGCTGTGCTTAGCCAAGGTAACAAAAGGCCCGTAATCGTTATAGGTAAGGATACAAGGCTTTCGGGAGATATGCTCGAAAATGCTTTAGCAGCTGGAATACTCGCAGTCGGCGGAAATGTAATTAAAGTCGGAGTAATACCAACTCCTGCGGTTGCCTATCTAACAAGATATTATCGTGCTGATGCTGGTATAGTTATATCAGCATCGCATAACCCATTTGAATATAACGGAATCAAGTTCTTTAATGGGCAAGGATATAAGCTCGATGACTCGATAGAAGAAAAAATCGAGGATATAATTATGAGAGGTATCGATGCCAATGCTCACGTTACAGGCGACCAAATCGGTAGATGTCTAGAAGCAGAAGAATCAGCGACAGAACTCTACTGCAATTCCCTTCTTGAGACAATAGATATAAGCCTTGAGGGAATGAAGATAGTTTTAGACTGTGCAAATGGAGCTGCTTTTGAGATAGCACCTAAGGTTTATAGAAAGCTCGGAGCAGATGTTACAGTCATAGGTGATGAACCTAACGGAATCAACATCAATGAGGCTATAGGATCAACTCATCCAGAGAAGCTTCAGCGCGAGGTTATAAGCTGTCAGGCTGACCTTGGACTTGCCTATGATGGAGATGCAGATAGACTCATAGTAGTTGACGAGAAAGGCAATGTAATTGACGGAGACAGGACAATCTGTATTTGTGCAAAGATGCTCAAGGATGCTGGCGAGCTAGGAGTTAACAAGGTTACAACAACGGTAATGAGCAATCTAGGCTTCCACAAATATGTCAAGGAAGTTATAGGAGCTGATGTAGAAGTTACAGGCGTTGGAGATAGATATGTTCTAGAGTCAATGCTAAAAACTGGTAGCGTAATCGGTGGCGAGCAGTCAGGACATATAATTTTTAAGAACTATACTACGACTGGTGATGGTACTCTTTCATCGCTTCAGTTTGTCAAGGCACTAGTAGCTAGTGGCAAGAAGGCCTCGGAACTATCTGAGGAAATCGAGCTCTTCCCACAGGTTTTGGTAAATGCAAGAGTACACAATGACAATAAGAAAATTTTCATGAATGACGAGGAAGTTAAGCAGAAAATTGCTGATGTAGAGGCGAAAATTGGAGAAGACGGACGCGTTCTTATCAGGCCATCAGGCACAGAGCCTCTCGTTAGAGTCATGATTGAAGGTAAGGACACAGAAGTGATAAATGAATTAGCTGAAGACCTTGCTGCTCTAATTAGCAGGAAGTTTCACTAATCAAAGTCGCAATAGGCAAACCAAAAGACAGCCTAGGAGATAAGGAAGGAATATATTATGTGCGGAATAGTAGGCTATGTAGGATATGATGAAGCCGCTGGCAAAATCATAGAAGGTCTAAAGAAATTGGAATATAGAGGTTATGACTCATCAGGAATAGCCATTCTAAGCGATAAAGGAATAGAGCTAAACAAGTGCAAGGGCGAGATCAAAAACCTTGAGAACATGATAGCGGGAAGAGTTCCTAGTGGAACCTGCGGTATCGGACACACAAGATGGGCAACGCATGGAGCGCCATCAGATGTAAATTCTCATCCACACATGGATCAGAGTGGAAGAGTTGCTCTCGTTCACAACGGAATCGTAGAAAACTATGTAGAGCTCAAAGAAGCTCTCATTAACGAGCATGGAATCAAGTTTAAGTCAGAGACAGATAGTGAAGTTATCGCTCAGCTTGTTGGCGTTAAGTATAATGCAAACGGCGGCGATCTTGAGAAGGCCGTTTACGACGCAACAAAGGAAATGCGAGGCACCTACGCTATAGGCGTTATCGCAGAGGACACTCCTAACAAAATAGTTGCTTACCGCAAGGAAGCACCTTTGATTGCAGGTCTTGGCAAGAAGAGCAATTTCATAGCTTCAGATATTCCAGCTTTGCTGAAGTACACAAATGATATATTTTTGATCGAAAACGATGAGATGGTAATTTGCACTCCTGATTCTATAACTATCAAGGACAAGGATGGCAAGGAAGTTAAGCGTGAGGCCATGAAGATTACATGGAGCGTAGAGGACGCTGAGAAGGGCGGATACGAGCACTTCATGCTTAAGGAGATAAACGAGCAGCCTAAGGTTGTCGCAGAGACTCTAAACCGTCGTATCGACGAAGACGGAAAGATTAAGCTTGACGGAATCAACCTAACAAAGGAAGAACTCGACAAGTACAACAAGATATACATCGTTGCTTGCGGAACTGCTTATCATGCAGGTCTAGTGGGTAAGTATGTGATTGAAAAGATGGCGGGCATTGCTGTTGAGGTTGATGTAGCCTCAGAATTTAGATACCGCGATCCTTTCATTGATGAGAAGACTCTTTTCATCGCAATAAGTCAGTCGGGAGAGACCCTAGATACTTTGATGTCGCTTAGATTAGCAAAGGAAAAGGGGGCTAGGGTTCTTTCCGTTGTCAATGTAGTGGGAAGCTCAATTGCTAGAGAATCAGACGATGTGTTCTATACATGGGCAGGACCTGAGATTGCTGTTGCATCAACAAAGGCATACACAACTCAGCTCGTTTGCATGTATTTGATAGCACTTTATCTTGGAGATATACGTGGAACACTTACAGATGAATATCGTAAGTTCATTCTTGAAGAGCTCCAGCAGATTCCGGAGAAGATTCAGGAAATCCTTGAGGAAGCTCCATATATCGAAAAGCTTGCAAAGAGACTTTACAACAAGACTCAGGTTTTCTTTATAGGAAGAGGATTAGACTCTGCAGTCGCATATGAAGGCTCACTAAAGCTCAAGGAAATTTCATACATCAATTCATTTGCGATTGCCGCAGGTGAGCTAAAGCACGGAACCATCGCTTTGATGGAACCAGATACAGTAGTTGTTGCTATGGCGACACAGGATAGACTCTTTGAGAAGATGTACTCAAACATCATCGAGGTTAAGGCTCGTCTTGCGCATGTTGTTTCGATTGCCAAAGCAGGCAACGAGCAGATCAAGGATGCAAGCTCAGAGGTAATCTACATTCCGCGCTGTGATGATGAGGTTTCACCACTTCTTACAGTAGTACCACTGCAGATTTTTGCGTACTATGTAGCTAAGGAGAAGGGCGAAAGCATAGACAAGCCAAGAAACCTAGCAAAGAGTGTTACAGTAGAATAGGAGATAGAAATGACATACGAACAGATAAAGAAACAAGCTGAAGAGGCTATCAAAGAGCTGTTAGAAAAAACGCATTTGAAGGAAGGCGACATCTTTGTTGTTGGCTGTTCGTCCAGTGAAATAAAGGGTGAGAGCATAGGTAGAGGCTCAGATATCAACGCTGCAGAGGCAGTTTATGAAGCCATATACCCAGCGCTACAAGAAAGAGGCGTTTACCTTGCTGCCCAGTGCTGCGAGCACCTAAACCGCGCCATCATAGTGGAGAGGGAAGCTTTGCGAGGAAATGAAGAAATCGTAAATGTTGTACCTCAGCTTCACGCAGGCGGATCTTTTTCGGTTACTTGCTACAAGAATTTTAAGGACCCAGTCGCTGTCGAATACATCAAAGCAGATGCCGGAATGGACATAGGTGATACTTTGATTGGAATGCATCTGAGAGCGGTTGCTGTTCCTGTGCGCATATCTGTTAAGCAGATTGGAGAGGCACATCTTGTTTGCGCTAGAACAAGACCTAAGTTCATAGGCGGAGAAAGAGCTGTCTATGATGAGCATCTATCAGGTGGAGACATTCCTAGATAGAAGGCGTGGAGGAAATAATGTACGAATTTGATGCACAGAAAACAAAGGACAGAATTGTTGATTGGATAAGGGCTTTCTTTGATGCAAATGGCAAGGACTGCAAGGCAGTAGTTGCAATTAGTGGAGGAAAGGACAGCTCTGTGACTGCAGCGCTATGTGTTGAAGCACTTGGCAAGGACAGAGTGTTTGGAGTTTTGCTCCCAAACGGTGTTCAGGCTGACATAGATATGTCCATGCTTCTTGTAAACCATCTTGGAATAGAGCATGCGGTTATAAATATCAAGGATTCTTTTGAAGGACTGACGGGAGAGCTTAAGGAGAAGCTTCCAGTAGAGGTGAGCAAGCAGACTTTGACTAACCTTCCTGCAAGACTGAGAATGGCTGCAACGTATGCGGTTTCTCAATCCCTTAACGGAAGAGTTGCAAATACCTGTAATCTTTCAGAGGACTGGGTTGGATATTCGACTCGCTACGGCGATGCAGCTGGAGACTTCAGCCCGCTTTCTAGACTAACGGTTCAGGAGGTTAAGGCTGTTGGAAGAGAGCTAGGGCTTCCAGAGGTTTTAGTCGATAAGGTTCCAATTGATGGACTTTCTGGGCTGACAGATGAGCAGAATCTTGGATTTAGCTACGAGACCTTGGATAAGTATCTTCGCACAGGAGTTTGTGAGGATGCCGAAATCAAGGCTTTGATAGATAGAAAACGCAAGATGAACAAGTTCAAACTTGAACTTATGCCAGCTTTTGAATACGATGCACCTATACTTGCAGATGATGAGAGCAGTAGGTAGGGAAAGATGAAATTAGAAAAGCTTTTTAATGAATATATGGGAAGCGAGCAGGGGGAGCAGAATATTGCTTCCCTTGTTATAGATTCCAGGAAGGCAAGTGAAGGATGCCTTTTCTTTGCCGTAAAGGGCCTTGAGGCTGATGGACATGCCTATATACCAATGGCCATAGAAAAGGGTGCAGTTGCAATAGTTTGCAGTGACAAGCAGGATGAGCGTGAGGGCACCACTTACATATATAGAGATGATGTGATTGGTGAAATTGGAAGATGCAGCAGTGTATTTTACGGAAATCCTAGCACTAAGATGACCATGTACGGCGTGACGGGAACTAATGGAAAGAGCACAACAACCTGCATTATCAAAGACCTTCACGAGAAGGCCTGCGGAGAAGGCTGTGGATATATGGGAACTATTGCTGTTAGATACGGTGATGTAGACGAAAAGCCGAGCCTTACGACTCCTGATGCAATTGAGATAAACGACTATCTATCAAAGATGGAAAAAGCAGGTATGAAGAGCGTTTCCATGGAAGTGAGCTCTCACGGACTTGCGCTTAGAAGAACCGAAGGGCTTGACTTTGATGTGGCCATATTTACGAATTTTACATGGGACCACCTAGATTTTCATAAGACTATGGAAGCGTATTTTGAGGCAAAAAAGAGTCTGTTTACAGGGCTTAAGCCTGAAGCGATAGCTCTGCTAAATCTAGATGACGATAGCTTTGATAAGCTAAAAGAAGCATGCAAGTGCAAGGTGCTAAGCTACGGAACAAATGCTGCTGCTGACTACCGAATAGAGGGACTAATTATGAGTTCTGGTGGCTCTGAATTTGACCTTGTGCTTTCAGAAAAGGCTTGCGGAAAGCATGAAGGCGCATGCTATCACATAAAGACTAATATCGTAGCAGAGTATAATATTTTGAATTTAACTGCAGCTATTGCGGGTCTTCATTGTCAAGGCTTTGAAATGGAAAAGCTAATCGAAGCTTGTTTAGATGTGAAGCAGGTCGATGGACGTATGGAGCGCGTAGAAAACGAGCTTGGTATAGACTTGATTGTCGATTATGCTCATACACCTGATGGCTTTGATAAGATATTTGAGTTTGCGCGCAGTGTCAAGAAAGCTGGCGGCAAGCTTTATGCAGTCTTTGGTTCTGCAGGAAAGCGAGACAAGGAAAAACGAGAGGTTCTTGGTAAGATTGCGAGCGAAAACTGCGACTACATAATTTTGACGGAGGAAGACCCTAGGGACGAGGCTGCTTGCGATATCGCAAAACAGATAGCTCTGAAGATGCCTAGGGAAGGTCACGAGTTTGTCGATAATAGATATGAAGCTATATCAAAGGCCATAGCTATGGCAAAGCCTGGTGATATGGTCTTGGTACTTGGCAAGGGCGATGAGAGATATCTTGAGCGCTCAAAGGGCAAGGAAAGCTGGATGGGCGACGAAAAGGCTGCAGCAGAAATTGCTGCTAAGCTTGCAAGCAAATAAAGAAAAAAATAAGGGCATCTAGGTCAAGCGACCTAAAAGCCCTTTTTTGTTATTTAAGCTTGAACTTCAGAACGACTGGATTATGATCAGTGTTCTCAAAACCCATTTGCTTTGTCTCAAGTGATGTTACCTCTACATTTGATGAAACAATAAATCCATCGATGATGTAGAATTGAAACTTATTTGTGTCTAGGCTTGTAAGTGGTTTATCAAGACTTCTGCAGCTTGCCGTCTTAGTATCCATCAAAAACTGCCATGAGCTATCGAACTTATCCTTATCTAGAACAGGTGGTTTCCATGTTCCGTTGAATTGTTTAATTATAGATGTGTCAGTTCCTGAAAAAGTCTGATTGAAATCTCCACCAGCGATAACATAGTTTCCTTTGTCAGCTTCAGTCTGAAGATAAGTTCTCAACATCTCAGTCTGTGCCTTCTTTCCGGCGCCATTGTCATATGCTTCTAAATGAAGGTTTACAATGACTAATTCCTTATCAGAGTCCTTTATAGGCAAGCGATTTATGGTCAAACATCTCTTGAGGTTAGCTACTCTAGTAGGCCACTCAAATGGGCAAGGTAGCTGAACTCTTGTCGAGTCCTTAATGTTAACCTTGCTTAGCGTCTGTATACCTGAATTAACCTTTCCAATAGGTGGAATAGGGTAAGGAATGAATTTGACACTGAAGTTCTTAGCAAAGCTTGACTGATACTTTTGCTTGAGTAGCTTATTTTGAATTTCGGATACTTCATTTATATCACTGCTTCGGCTTGAGTTCTCATCTACCTCCTGAAGTAAGATAAAATCCGGATCAAGTGAGTTTAACTCGGATGAAATTGCTTTTAAATTCTTGTTTACGCCATCCGCATCAGCTGTTTTAACGCTTTTGCCTCCATCCATGAAGAAGTCTGCATCTTTACCTAGAGCACCGTAGCCGATATTCCAAGAAACCGCAGTCATTTCCTTTGATTTATCAACAGAGTCCATTTGACCTTTTCCTATGAGCGGAACAGGAACTTCCTTATCAGGATTGAATTCTGTCAAAGTTAGATATCCTATGAGTGCAGCGAAGCTTAAAACTACAATTAGAATTAGGCAAAGCAAGTACTTAAGAATTCTCTGCCACAGCTTTTTCTGTTTAATTGTTTTTTCTTTTGTCATAATACCAAACCGGCACAAAGCAAAGTGCCATAACCTCTTTCGTTCTTTACTATGTTCTATTGCATTTTGAATAACTAATGCAAATAAAATGATACCATGTTAGGTATATTTTTTGCAATCATTAAGCGATATCTAAAGAAATTCTTAATATTTAGAAAAAAAGTACGATTCGCATGTAATTGTGGTATACTAAATAATAATTACTATAGTCCACATATAGGAGGAAAAGAAAATGAAAAGAATATATAGCATGGTTTTGTTGCTGCTGTGTCTTTTGATTGTACTTTCAGGCTGTGGTAAAAAAGATGCAAAGCTAACTAATAACCAAGAAAGCAATGTAAATGTAAGTTATCATGATAAGCTTAGCATAGGCGAAAAAAATCTGAAACATGTAAAGATAGACGCAGATAATGCTATCGACATAAGCGATGTTCCAGCGCTTCGTGATTTTGTATCTAATGTATTTATAGCAAAGGTTGAGAGCATAGATGGTTGCAGTACTACAATAGGAAACGGAAGGTTCTCACCAATACCTGCTGAATATGGAAAAATGAGAGTGTTAAGAAACATAAAAGGTAGTGTAGATGGTGATAGCATAAGTTATTACAGAGCAGGAGGAATTATTTCCATAGCTGAATATGAGAAGGATGCCCCTGTAGAGATGATTGCGAATGAAGAGAAACACCGTAAGGAATCAGGAAACGAAAATATCGATAAAAATGTTAATTTCTATGAATGGAAAGAAGATGGCGACATAGATATTGAAGTTGGAAAAACATATATCTTCTTCGCAATGTATAATGAGGAAACGGGGTACTACAATATACTTGGTGCTCAATATGGAAGTAGGGAAATAAGTAGTGAAGCAAATGATGGAAATGATAAGATTTCTATGAATGCTTTGGATAAGGATGAGTTAAAGCTGAAGAATAATGACAGCGGAAAGTATGAATCGCTCAAAAAATTCATAGACAAATATTTTTCATAGTTTGAACATAATATTTGAAACTAAAAGGTGATTTTGCGTAATAGGCATTTACATAATACTAAAAAAGACTTTAACTTCGGTTAAAGTCTTTACTATATTCCACGCCTTGGCGTTATTTACGTGGCGATGGGAGACACATCCATCGCATTTGCTCATTTGCATGTGTATTTAACTTATACACTGGTGGGGACGGGTGAGACTTATTTTGCTGACTTTGCAGCGTTGAATCTCTTTGTTATACGGGAAACCTTTCTTGAAGCTGCGTGCTTGTTGATAGAACCCTTTGCTGCTGCTTGCATAAGCTTCTTCTCTGCTAAAGTAAGCTTCTCTGCTGCTACATTCATGTCACCTGATACAACTGCATCGTCAAACTGACGAAGAGCTTCCTTGACATGGTCCTTTACACGCTTATTTCTTGCAGTTTTCTTGTCAATAACTTTGATTCTTTTTTTTGCGGATTTGATATTTGCCATAATTTTTACCCCACTATTCTTTAATCTTTAGCAATACTAATATAATTCGCATATACGCAGAGTATTATATACGATTAATTGATTAAGTGCAAGTGATTTCACATTATTTTCTCATTCTGCCTTGAATTTCCTTTGACTTTGTTATGGGAATTTATGTGCAGATATGCTGATTTTAGGGTATAATGAAATGTATACATAAATTTGATTAGGAGGAGTATAGCATGCCAATTAGAGTGCCGAACAATTTACCGGCTGTCGAAACGCTAACAAACGAAAACGTATTTGTAATGACAGATAGCCGTGCTATGACTCAGGACATCAGACCTTTGCAGATTTTGATTCTCAATCTGATGCCAACAAAGATAGATACAGAAACGCAGCTTACAAGACTTTTGGGAAACTCGCCACTTCAGGTAGAACTTGAGCTGCTTCAAACCGCAAGTCACAAATCACAGAATACACCAGAGGAGCATATGCTCGCTTTCTATAAGAATTTTGAGCAGATTAAACAGAACTACTATGACGGAATGATAGTCACAGGTGCTCCTGTTGAGCTCATGGAGTTTGAAGAGGTCGAGTACTGGGATGAGCTTTGCGAGATAATGGAGTGGTCAAAGTCACACGTTCACAGCACTTTTTACATTTGTTGGGGTGCGCAAGCTGGACTCTACTACCACTACGGAATCAAGAAACACGTGCTTGCAGAGAAGCTTTCGGGCGTCTACAAGCATCACTTGAGATATAAGACGGGGATGCTCTTTAGAGGCTTTGATGATGTCTTCTATGTTCCTCATTCTAGGAACACGGATGTCGATGTAGAAGCTGTCGAGGCCTGCGAGGATATTAAAGTTGTGGCAGAGTCAGATGAGGCAGGAATCTTTGCGATTAAATCAAATGATGACAAACAGATTTTCATAATGGGACACTCCGAGTACGATGCTGATACGCTTCATAAGGAGTATGAGAGAGACCTAAAGCAGGGCAAGAATCCTAATGTGCCTTGTAACTACTACCCTGATGATGATCCTAGCAAGGAGCCAGAGGTGACTTGGCGCTCATGCGCTAACCTTTTGTTCTCGAACTGGCTAAACTACTTTGTTTACCAGTCGACTCCTTACGACATCAACAGCATCCAGCAAGAGGCGAGCGAGGCCATGGATTTAGAAAAATCCGACCTTATAGTATCAAAGTTTGGCGGAACCTCACTTGCAGGGGCTGACAGGTTCAAAGTCGCAAAGGAAATAATTGAAGCTGACGAAAACCGCAAGTTTGTCGTGGTTTCTGCACCTGGTAAGCGTGATGCACGCGACACTAAGGTGACGGATCTTCTTGTTGAGCTTGCAGATAGTACATGCGTGGGCGGAGGTATAAATCTTGATATAAATCACGCAAGAAATCTTCTTGATGAGATAAAAGAGCGTTTTGTAGAGATAGAGGAAGAACTTCGCACAGGAGTTGACATAGAGGCTGAATTCGCAAAGATAGAGCATGATATCTTTGAGGATGGGCATGGCAAGGCCTATATTACAAGCCGAGGCGAGTACCTGAACGGAAAGCTTATGGCAGCATATCTTGGTGAGCCGTGGCAGTTTGTTGATGCAAAGGACATCGTCTTATTTGATAGTGACGGAAAGCTTCTCATGGAGGAAACTCTAAGGGCTATAGCAGATAGATGTGCTAAGCTATCTAGAGCGGTTATACCAGGATTTTATGGAAGATTTGCAGAGGACGGAAGTGTTGAAACTTTCAGCAGGGGTGGCTCGGATATATCGGCATCTCTTGTTGCTGCAGCACTTCACGCTGACCTATATGAGAACTGGACAGATGTTTCAGGAATTTTGATGGCTGATCCTAGCATTGTCAGAAACCCTGTCACAGTTCCTGTTATGACATATAAGGAGCTCAGAGAACTTTCATATCTAGGTGCGACAGTTATGCATCCTGATGTAGTTGAGCCTGTTGTTAAGCTTGGAATTCCTATCATTATAAAGAATACAATGGACCCAGCGGCTGCGGGAACGCTAGTAGTAAAGGATAAGAGATACTACAAGGAGAGCATGGAAATCGCGGGTATTTCAGGAAAACGCGGCTTTGTTGTAATCAAGCTAGAGAAGACGGGGCTTAATGATGATACTAAGCTTCGCCAGAGCATTTTGGATTTCTTTGCTGAGAACTCAGTTAAGATTACAAATATCATCGCGGGTATAGATTCGCTGATTCTTCTTGTGCCTAAGGACAGCTTTGAGAAAACGAGTTTGAGCTTCTTTGAGATGGAGGCTAACATTCGCAAGATGGCTGGAGGAATCAAGATAGATATAACCAAGGACATCGCAGTTATCGGCGTTGTTGGAAGAGAGCTAGGAAGCTCGCCAACAGTCGTTATCAAAACGCTTTCAGCACTTGCAGGAAGGCGCATAGATGTCAAGCTCATAGACCACGGTCAAGACCAGATTAGCATTCTCATAGCCGTTGCGGCAACCGACTATGCAGAGGCGATTAGATCTATTTATGGCCGATTTGTATAATCTCACTTTGATGCGAAATTATGTGATTAAAACGAGCAAAAATAGTATAAATGAAATAATATAAGAGAAATTTTAGGACTAAAATCATGCAAATAATGGATAAAATTAAGGATTGCAATGGATGCTCGGCCTGCATAGTGGGCTGCAGGGATTCTGCAATCAAAATGGAATACAAGGGCGAAAAGAAATTTCCTTTGATAAACGAGGGGGCTTGTAGTAAGTGCAACAACTGCGTGCTATATTGCCCACTCTATATGCCTGTTGAGCTGCCTAAGCTAGAGGAGTTCTATGAGTATAATAGCGAGTTTTATCATAGGGATATGCCAAAAATATATAGGCAGGTAATGCGCGGTCTGAGGGATGGTAAGCAGGTTGACTTTGCTGGAACGCTTTGCCAGATTGCGGGACTTAAGTCTTTGATGGGCGACAGGCTCCATGAGAATTTGAGCCTAAAACCACTCTACTGTGATCCAGAAAATCCTGAGAGGGAAGAGTGCAGGTCATGCGAGTTCATAGGTCAGCAGTATTAGAATAGGTTTAGAGATGTTAAACAGTTTTGTAATAGCCTTCGAAGCCGTGGTGCCTATGTTCATTCTTGTTGGCATTGGAATGCTGGTCAGAAGGTCGAGTCTGATATCAAAGGAAGAAAATCGCAAGCTGAATAAGATGGCATTTAAGGTGTTCTTTTCTGCATTGATGTTCAATAGCATCTATAGCAATGGAGTGGACAAAGCGATTAACTACAGGCTTATGCTTTATGGTATAATGGCTGTGCTAATCGTGTATGTACTTACGACGATATTCGTGCTTAGAGTCGAGCCATCAAATCCGACTAGGGGCTCTCTTATTCAGGCGATATATAGAAGTAATTTTGTGCTGATGGGGCTTCCAATAGTTTCGAGCATAAGTGGTGCAAGTGAGCTTGCATCTACGGCACTTATGATTGCGGTGGTCATACCGATTAATAATATCCTAGCGATTCTCACCTTGGAGTATTACGGTGGTGGCAAGGCAAAGCTAAAGGACATGCTAATCAAACTTGCAAAGAATCCTATGCTCGAGGGAGCGGTGCTCGGAATTTTGAGCCTAGTGCTAGGAGTTAAGCTTCCTTTCTTCCTAGAGAAACTAGTATCGGATATGGCTGCGGTTGCAACACCTTTGACGCTTGTCATTCTAGGAATATCATTTGAGTTTTCACAGATAAAGGAGTGCGGTCGTAATTTGACCTATGCTGTAGTCGGAAGGCTCATAGTGGTGCCGGCTATAGTGCTCGGAGTAGCTGCTTTGGCGGGCTTTAGGGATGCAGATTTTGTAACTTTGATTGCAATATTTGCTGCACCATCTGCGATTGCATCATATACGATGGCAGAGAATATGAACTGCGACGGAGTTTTGGCGGGTAACTCGCTGATTGTTTCGTCACTGTTCTCAAGTATAACAATGTTTTTTTGGATTTTCCTATTCAAAAGCTTAGGCATGTTTTAGGAAATGAATTTTAGTAGATAATATAGAGTAACTGTAGACAGAAAGGAGAAATTTATGTCAAGTTGTAATAGTGATTGCGGTTCATGCGGAAAGAGCTGCGGAAGTAGAGATTCAGGAGTTCCAATCGCTGAGATGAATGTTAACAGCGATGTTAGAAAGGTTATAGGTGTTGTCAGCGGTAAGGGAGGCGTTGGTAAGTCATCGGTTACTTCGATGCTTGCAGTTGCAGCGGCACGTGCTGGTAAGAGCGTTGCTATCCTAGATGGCGATATCACAGGTCCTTCTATTCCTAACACATTTGGTCTTGATCAGCGTGCAGAGGGAGATGGAAAGACACTCTTCCCTGTAATGACAAAGGAAGGTATCAAGGTTATGTCAGTTAACCTTCTTTTAGAGAACAAGACAGACCCTGTTGTATGGAGAGGTCCAGTTCTTGGTGGAGTTATCACTCAGTTCTGGAGCGATGTTATCTGGGG
>ERZ773046.477-NODE-477-length-25815-cov-8.781444_pt1 | contig 25815 bp, 33 predicted proteins | sample MGYA00580634_ERZ773046 | MGnify/ENA primary metagenome ERZ773046 (study PRJEB29015, sample SAMEA2738127) | human oral metagenome | biome: human oral; feature: human-associated habitat; material: saliva | place: China | collected 2159 ... | reverse complement strand
TAGCATCTTTCAATTCAAGACCAAGGTCTTCGGTAATAACAGTTCCACCTGTCAAAATCGCAATATCTTCCAACATCGCTTTACGACGGTCACCAAATCCAGGCGCCTTAACAGCAACGACGTTGAAAGTTCCACGAATCTTGTTCAAAACAAGGGTTGGCAGAGCTTCACCGTCAACATCATCTGCAATAATCAAGAGTGGACGGCTACTTTGAAGAATACTTTCTAGAAGTGGCAAGATTTCTTGGATATTTGAAATTTTCTTGTCAGTAATTAAAATGTATGGATTTTCAAGGTCTGCAACCATTTTTTCATTGTCAGTGACCATGTACTGTGATAGATAACCACGGTCAAATTGCATTCCTTCTACAACTTCAAGCTCTGTTTCCATACCACGTGATTCTTCAATAGTGATAACTCCATCTTTTCCAACTTTTTCCATGGCTTCAGAGATGTACTCACCAACTTTTTCAGAGCGAGATGATACAGCAGCGACCTGCGCAATCGCTTCTTTGTTAGCAACAGGAATGGCATTGTTCTTCAAGGCTTCCACAGCAGTTGCAACCGCTGCTTCAATCCCACGACGGATACCGATTGGGTTTGCGCCCGCTGTAACGTTTTTGATTCCTTCACGAACAATTGCTTGAGTCAAGACAGTTGCAGTTGTTGTCCCGTCACCCGCAATATCATTGGTTTTAGAAGCTACTTCTGATACCAATTTAGCACCCATATTTTCAAAGTGGTCTTCTAGTTCGATTTCTTTAGCGATTGTTACACCATCATTGGTAATCAATGGTGAACCGAATGATTTCTCAAGAACAACGTTACGACCTTTAGGTCCCAAGGTTACTTTAACAGTGTCAGCTAGGATATCAACACCGCGAACCATAGCTGAACGTGCATCAGATGAAAATTTAATGTCTTTTGCCATACTTACTCTCTCCTTCTATTCTTCGATAATTGCCAAGATGTTAGCTTCACCTACGATGATATATTTTTCATCCCCATCTTTGACATCAATACCTGCATGAGCTTCCACTAAAACTTGATCTCCAACTTTTACACTTGGAGCAACTAGTTCACCACTCAAGGTACGAACACCTTGTCCAATAGCTACTACTTTAGCTGTTTTTGTTTTTTCTTGGGCTGATCCTGCAAGGACAAAGCCACCAACTGTTTGTTCTTTTTCTTCAATTTTCAAGACCACGCGGTCTCCTAATGGTTTCAACATCTGCTTTCCTCCATAAGACAATCATATTATTAGCACTCTTTACATATGAGTGCTAAACCATAATTCTATTGTATCACTTGGTCAAAAATAGTCAAGAAAAAAGTCTGATTTATAGCATAAAAAGAGTTCGAGAAAACTCTCAAACTCTTGTCATTTTAAAAAGGAAGTTCCTCCTCTTCCAAAACTAAATCTGCTAAGTCTTGACCAGCATTATTTTCACGCATAGCACGTTGGGCGCGACTTTCCAAAAGTTGAAATCCTGTAGCGAGAACTTCGGTCACATAGTTGGTCTGACCATTCTTCTCAAACTTACGAGTACGGAGCTCCCCATCGACAGAAATGAGACTGCCTTTAGTCGCGTAGCTAGCCAAGGTTTCAGCCAATTTCCCCCAGACAACAATATTGATGAAGTCCGCTTCACGTTCCCCGTTTTGATCCTTAAAACGACGGTTAATAGCAATCGTCGCACGAGCTACAGACTTGTCATTGTTGGTTTTGTGCAATTCGGGTGTAGACGTCAAGCGTCCAATCATGATTAGTTAGAGTAAAATACATTTTTTGAGCAAACAAAAAAACCGCCAGCAATTGCCAGCGGTCAAGTGTAATTAAATTTTGAATTTCTTTCTATTTATTTCGTAGTAATTAAGCCGTCTGGCTCGACTGTGAACTCTGGCTTATCTGCCATCCGCCCGTCTGGAAGAAGCAAGTACCAGCCGTCATTGTATTTAACAAAGCAGTCTGATTTCATTTCGCCATTTTGACCATCTAGGTAGTACCACTTGTCGTAGTATTTAACCCAGCCTGTTTGAATAGCTCCATCGCGATTGAAATAATACCATTTTTCATTGATTTTCTTCCAGCTTGTAGCCATGTAGCCATCTTTGTCAAAATAGTACCATTTTCCGTCTGTGTGGAATACCCAGTCGGATTTTACACAATATCCTTCGGCATCGAAGTAGAACCATGATTTATTCTCTTCAATGTACTCAAATTCTGCTTTAGGATAAGAGCCATTTGCTCGAGCGTACCAATCGCCTTGATCATCCTTTTGCCAGCCTTTTTTCACTTCTTCTGGTTGAGCGTTTCGATTAGTCAAGCGGTAAGCGTAAAAATAAGGTTGACCTGCTGCATTCCAGATAGCATCATGATTGTTAACTGTGATACCATTCCGTGCATAGTTACAATGAATGATATTGTCTGAGTCAACGAACATACCAGTATGACCACCTGCGCCAGCTGAATATCCACGTCTTCCGTAGATGAAGATATCCCCACGCTGTGCGTTCCATTCTTGATTTTCAGCGATCAGCTCATAACCATTTTTAATAAGCCAGTCGTGCTCATACTCGGTATTGACTGCCCAGCCAGCAGATGAAGCCCCAGCACTTCTTAAAGCATAATAGACTGAACTTGAACAGTCATAGCTATCAGGACCGTCACGGTATTCCATACTGTAATAGACTTGTCCTTCACGTTCACGCATCCATGCGATAGCTGTTTCAATATTGATTGTCATTTTATTTTATCCTTTCATATTACGGTAAAGTTGTTGGCCAAGGCTCGCTTGTTAGGTAAGAAATAGAACTTACTCGGATATCTCCGATGTCCCTATCCGTAGGGACTGGGTCGGTAAACTGGAACCGCAACATATTGCTATCTCCAGCACCGCCTAAATACCAAGTTCCGTAGGAGACACCTTTATCGTTGTAAATGTTTCCTATTAAAGACCCTTCAGAGCGAAAACCAACAGGAACACCACCAAGTCCTAAAATGTAGCAGTTTCTTTCTCTGTCGCTACCTTGAGCCTCGTATCCTACGCCACCTCTACGAATGACACCGAACCAACCCCAACTCAATCCGCCGAATTGGTATGTTACGGTGTCATTTTTGCGTCGAACTTTTAGATATGAGTTTCCGAGTTTAGATTTAATATTTAAAGTTCGCCAACCAGTATCGCCTGTGAGAACCTCCCATCCTTGATTTCCGCTTCCTTGTCTCTTTATCCACTTGAGAGCTCCACTTGTTACAGCGGTATCGACATAAGTAGTCCCTACTGGAGCAGTTACTTTCCCATTAGGCATACCAGTACCGTGGATTTCGTATTCATTGACTTGTCCAGCAGGTGTATTTGTGGCTGTCTGACTTGGTAGCGTTACGCTTCCCCCACCGTCCGAAAGAATGAGTGTGTTCCCAGACAAGGTCAATTTTTGAGGAATACCCACGCCGTCAGCACCTTTTGGACCAGTTAAACCAATAGGCCCTTGCGGTCCAGTTTGTCCGATTGGACCTTGTTCCCCACGTTCGCCCCTTGGTCCAGCTTGTCCATCTTGACCTCGTTCGCCTTGCAAACCTTGAGGTCCAATAGGACCTTGAAGTCCGTCCGCTCCTTTAGGACCAGTATCACCTTGTGGACCACGTTCGCCAGTTTCTCCCTTGTCTCCTTTTGGTCCAGAGGTTAGTGAGATATTGTGTAATTCGTCCTTAGTAGCAAACTGACTTGTGTCAATGTTAGACTTGTTTTCTAACGCCGTTACACGCTCTCTAAGGGCGCTATCGTCATATACGGTATCTTTATCCGTCTTTGTCTTTAGTGCTTCAACATCGGCTAAAATATGGTTTATTTCGGTACGAATATTGCTATCGTCATACGTGCCGCCTTGCTCTTTGATTTTTGCAAAGAGTTCGTCCAATTCTTGCTTGGTTACAATATCATTGACGTTAACAATTCGCCCTGATTCACGTTCAATGATTGGTGTCTTAACTGCCTTGTCAATCTCGCTTACATGAACGCTAAACATAAAGCTATATACATCTGCTGACTGCTCTACTTTCTCAAAATAGATGTAACCAATGACAGACTCATCTGTCGTGATCAATGATGTATCAAATTGAACCGTAAACGAATTACCTTCGATTGTTGCTTCTACTTCTTGGTATCGCTTGGTGCCTTTGAAATAGAATAAGCAGATGACTTTAGTAGCTGTTAAATTATCGAGTGTAAACTTGAATTCAGCAATACCTTTATCTTTGCTATAAAATTCTTGATAAAGCCTATCTACATCTCTATTATTGGTTGAAATGGTTAATTTCTTCTCAATAACCTTCTTCAAGTGCTACCTCCTTTCCTTATTTAAAAAGAAAGAGAACCACAAAGGGTTCTCTGATTTATTTTTCAGACCAAGCATCATTCATCTGCTTGACAGCTGACTCTACGAAGGTATCGAGGTCACTGTCAGTCATGCTGATATTGTATTTTTTAAGCTCTGCACGGATTTTAGTTCGTGCTTGTTCCAGTTTTTCTTCACCTTTGTAGCCAGTTTCAGCTGACACCTGCTCAACTGCATTGACTGCATTCTTAGCCAAAATTTCAACAATCTTGATTGTTTTCTCTCCACCCTTCTGGATCAGGTATTCTTTAACAGCCTTAACCGTGATACCTACTAAAATAACAAGGATGCTGATAGCACCGTTAAGTAAAATTTCATTGATTTGTTGCATTTGTATGTTCCTCCGAAATTTCTAAATTTAAATATTTGTTAAAAAGGGCATCAATTCGCCCATTGCCACCTAACTTCTTATAGCTAGAGTGCATTTTATGAATAATATCAGACTCATGCACCGTTGTATATCCACGTTTAAGAGCGGTTGTGATGTCCCGTTCTAACCGTAGATACATTGTAGCTAAATGTGCCTCATCGTGAACTGCCAATTTATTGTTGATCTCAATAATATTCTTTTGATTATCTTCTCCGATAACATGAATAGTATTCAGCTCAGCTTTTAATTCCTTGAATTGTTCCTTGTTGAGATTTCCAGCTTTATTTGCACGCATACCGAACCAACCAGTTGCAACAACTCCGATTGTGGGTGCTAGTTGAGTGATGGCGTGTATTATTTTTTCAAACGCTTCTGACCATGACATAAGCTACCTCTTACTGAACGGGTTGAGTGTTTAGCTCGCTAGATGGTTCTTCTTTCTTCGGTTCTGTCCATTTCCAGATGCCTAATTTTCCGTTTTGCTCAAGGCTTGCAAGTTCTTCAAGCGTCTGTCCTTGATAGGTGAACGCCTCATTCACTTGAACCATGACACGTTTTCCTTCTTGGAATTTCTCAACGTGGTTAGGATTTTCAAGAGTGAAGATTTCTTGTGATTGGTAAGTCTTACCAGTTTGACCAAGGTCAACCAATTCAAGACCACGTTTAAATACGATAGGGTTGAGTGGATTTTCTACATCTGTTACACGAGCAAGAACCGCCCAGTCTGCGACTGCTTTGACTTCCGCAATCTTAGCATCTTTCTGTGCTAGTTTTGCTTCATAGTCTTGTGCTTGCGTTAGCAAGTCTTCTTGAAGTTTCTTCACGCCATCAGCTGGATTTAACTCAGTAGCGACTTGACCGAGTACGGCTTGGATAAGAACTTCGTCCGTTTCGTTCACACGGTCACCGATTAAAACACGGTCAAAAGCTGTATATGGTGCTTCTTGCCGGATTGCTACGAATGTGCGGTTGTTTTCTTGTAAGTATTTGTTTACTACTTTAAATGTCATATATTATGCTTCCTTTTCTTCTTTTTCTGCTTGTAATTGTTGAAGTTGCGTTTGTGCTTCTTCATAAAGCGCCTTGTAATTTGCGCATTCAATCGTTTTATTTGCAAGTTGAATTGCTAAGTCGTTAATAACTTTGTCTGCTTGGTTCATTTTGCCCTCTCTTATTTCCATTTTGAGTAATATCCACGGCTATAATTTCCGGGGACTGCTGCAAGATTTCTGAAATTGTCGTAAATATCATTTAAAATATACGATAATCGGACACCTTGGATAAGGATTTCGTCAACGCCTGAAATAGTGTTAGTATCCGTTTCAATAGCTAGTTCTCTCAAGTTAGCTTGGGCGCTCTGGTTAAATGTTATCCTTCGTCCATACATGTTGATAGCACTTTGAATGCTGTTTCCTGTTCTACCATTCCAGATTTGAAGACCTGCCGATGTGTGGTCCATTTGTTGTAATCCATTTCGATTACTTAGCAAGGCCGTGTATGAACCCTCAACACCGTTAATATTACCTGCACCGAAAACTAAGTATTGAAGCGGTCGGTTAGGAAATTTGTTCTTGATACCAACACCGAAGCCGTTCATATCAATCCAACCAGTCTGTAAATCAAAATCTGTAACACCGTTTAGAGATGATAACTTACCGCCTCGGATAATGTTAGCCGTCAATCCCTCTGCGACAATGTTTTTAGCTGAAATATTGATAATTCTAGCTTGGCTTGCGTCAATTTCGCCAATATGAGACGTTCCGATCTGAGCGTTGCCAATCATGGATTCTTTAATCACACCGTTTTGAATATAGGTTTTATCACCCACGGAAACAAGTGCATCATTGATACGAACCGAACCATCTTTATTCAAATTTAATTGTCCGAGGATATCTCCAGCACTATTTAATGAACGAACCGCCCACGAATTAGAAAGTTGTGTGACTTGTGTTCTGACTGCTTCGATAGGTTCTGCGCTGTCTTCAGGCGCTGGTTGCCATTTACGGCCGTTAGTGCCTTCATAAAAATCAAGCTCGGTCATGAACATACCAGACCAGCCTTGTGGGTTTCCTGTGTATTCAAATGAGAGATAACCGTTATCAAAATCACCTATATTAAATTTAAAAGAGCGTTTTACTGCTTCGTTCGAGCTGAAAGCTGGTGAGCCCGTTTTTTCAAAAATAACTTGGCTCTCGTCAAAATCAGCGTTTGAGTTTGTCCGTCTCTTTTTCAAGGAGATTTTAACTCTCGCTGTATTCGCATCAAAAGCAAGTATATTTAGCTTGTAGTCAGTATTTTTCTTGAAAATAAAACGTGGGCTATTAACTACCGCGCCATTCTCAAGTAAAAACATTCTTTTCTGACCGTTTAAGTAGAAATGGTGTGATAGGAATTTGAATTTATCAGGTGCGCCATTCCAGTATTTCAACCCGTCGTCTGCTCGTGAGTTTCGAAGCATATTCGGGCCACCTTGTGTTGAATACTTACTGACTTCCGTCTGGAATACTTGGTTGCTCATAACCATGCGTGAAACGTTGTTGGATACATCGTTTTCCGCACCACCCAAAATTCTCTCGTAAAGTTGACTGGTTTCTTTCACACGTTGGAAGTCAGCTTCATTGACCTTGCCAGCCATTTGACTAGCGATATTAGCGAATCTTCCGTCTGTGTCTTGCTTGTAGTCAGCAAGTTTATTTTCTTGCTGGTTAACTCTATTAGCCATTGAAGCGAATGTGATTGTATTTTTGTCTGCAATATACTTCGCTTCATCAGCAAGATTATAACCAGCCACAGCTTTTCTCAAAGCTTCTTCTGCTTTGGCTTTGGCTTCGTCCACGCCTGACAAGTTAAGGTTTTCAAAACGCTTGCCGATTTCGTCAATGATTTCTTCATCGGTATTGCTTCGGATAACTTCTTCCCAAACTTCACCCGTCCAACGTAACATGATTGTCTGTCCTTCGTGTTCAGGGTTTGGTTTGAACCATATATCATTGATACCGACTTTTCCAGCGTGCGTTTTCGTTGGGTCGTTAGCACCGTACCAGTTCTTATTCAATCCATCAGCGCTTGGCAAAAAGTCCGGCAAGTTTTTAAGTAATCCGTTAAAACTAGACGAAATCAATTCATCTGCTTTCTGACTTGCGATATTTTGGATTTTAGCTTCGTTACTTTCTGAAATCCTATCACCCAATTTAATGTCGCTTGATTCATTATTCAAACGGTTGAACGTGATTTCAAAGATACGGGTATCATAGTCTAGCTTCTTATCGTGTCGTACAACTCGGATAGTGTCGCCTATGTTAACGCCTTTTAGATAAACGGTTGAAGTCTTCAAGGTCAACTGTGGTCTTGAAGCATTTACTAATTGTTCATACGTTCTACGAATTAGAACGTTAGCATCCTCTTCTTCTTCAAAGACTGCAAAGCCAACTTTTGCTCGCATTGTACCATCCGCATTCTTGATACCGTACTTTTTCGTCATTTCGGGCAGTTCGACATATTTCTGACCTTTTGGTTTGTCAACTGGTGCGCCTTTGGCTTTTTCCCAAATGATATCTTCAAATGTTATTCTACGTCCATAACCAGCTTGTCCGCTTTCGCCAGTTGGTGCGCTGACTTCTTCGCCCTTACCTCGACCAATTAAAGCTGTAAATAGGTTTGTGCGTTCCACTTCTTGCAAGATTTGTAGCGCATTGTGTCCATAAACTACACGCTTGCCCGTTGCTTCGCCAATTTTCTGTTTAAAATCAATATAGCGTGCGCCAATTTTATTGCCGTTCATCTCAACGAAAAACTGCATTTCTAAATTCCAAACTTGACAGACTTTTTTTAAAGCTTCAAAGGTTGAAATATAGTAAAAGTTTGTTGATCGTTGACTTGTTTCGCTAACAAAACGTGCTTGCCAGTTCGTACCAGCAAGCAATTCGTTAATAACAGGTCTAGCAAATGAATTGTTAGGGCGTTTGTCTAAGACTACCGACTTCCTCAATTCTTCAATGCCAGATTGGACACCGACAAGAGTCAGAGTTTGGTTTGAAATCTTTTGAGCAATGTAGAAAAAGTGAAATTTGTGTGCATCTTCGATTGACTGAATAGCCATATATTCCACTTGTTCCAATTCTTGCGCCGTCAAGTCTTTCATTTCAACGGTCAGACGGTCTGACACGTATTTTTCAGTTGTTAAAGTGAATTTTTGGAGGGCGGACTTAATCGCATCTTTTTTGACGAGTTTAATTAGATTTTCGTTTTTATCAAACAAATAAATCATCTTCGTTCATCCCTCCAATTCACCTTTTTAACCGTTGCATTTGTAGCTGAAACGGTATCGTTGTTTCTGACCTTGAAATTTTCAAAATCGCTAAATCGCTCAAGGCCGCTTAAAATACTACGGTTTTTATACAAGGCTTTTACTTCTTCTGTTTCAAATAAGATTGTAATATCTTGATTGGCATCATAAGCACCAGTAAATGAAATTGTTTGTCGTCCGTTCGTGATCCTGACTGTATTTGTTGTCTTTGTCGTAGTGACTACGATTTTTTCAGGTGTTACTTCAAAAGCACCTGACAACTCAATTTGTCCGGCTGAATCTTTCAACCGTGATTTCTTGTATCCGTCCGGAACAAGCAAAGAGAAACGGCTGACAATGCTTTTTGTGTTTTCTTCAAAGTTGTCAGCGCCACTAAAGATTGCGAAATAAGTAAAATTCGGTTCATCTTTAAATGTTACTTCAAGCGTTTTTGAATCGTTTGTCGTTGTTCGTAAAAACAAGTTTAGCTTATCAAATTTTTCTCGTAATGCTTCGCTTGTTTCGGCTTCAAGCTGGTACTTAATTTCAAGCACTCTTGACGGCTCTGAAATATCTTCGATCCATACGCCACGACGTCCGGCGATAGAGGTCGTTTTGACCTCTTGCCCGACTAAACCTCTACCCGACACGGATAGTTGTCTATACCCGTCCACAATCTCGTTTACAGGTGTTCCGTTTATGCTCATGTTATCGCTAGGCTCGAAAGCCACGATGCCGTTATGTTTTTCTAATCTTGAATATCCATACATGGTTTTCTACCCTTTCTAATAACTTGCCAATGTTAATTCCATTTCTTGAGCGCTTGTGATGTCTTCTGTAAAGGCTCTATACGTTGTGTTACCCATTTTAAGAACGATGTCCGCAGATTGCTGTCCGACTGTGATTGTTCCTCCGTTGAAGTCAACTGATGTATCATAGCCAGTCAAACGTCCTAATTGTCCGTCAACTGCGTTTAATTCGCCTTGTAATGTTCCGGCTAAGTCTTTACCAGTAAATGCATCAATCGCCCCTTGTGCCATGCTTCCGACTGATTTCATGACTGCGCCAGCTTGACCGTTAACACCGATGATGAAACCTTCGTCTGTGTACTCACCAAACTGTCTAAATACTCTTGATGGCGAATGAATACCAAGTAGCCGTTTAGCGCCATTGATAGCGCCTTGAACTGCGCTAGTAACTGAGTTGATAAGAGCACCCGCTGCGTTTCTAACACCGTCCACAAAACCCATGATCAGATTGTAACCAACATTTACAGCACTACTTGCAAAACTGCTAGCGCTTGAAATTGCATTGCTGAAACTGCTTGAAACAGATGATACAATTCTAGGACCAGCGCCAGTAATTGTGCTTACTAGGTTATTCCAACCGTTAACGACTGCATTCTTGATATTCTCAACTGCGTTTGTAACTGTCGATTTCACGTTTTCCCAAGCACTTAAAATCGTATTCTTGATATTTTCCAAAACACCAGTCAAATAGCTTACGATTGAGTTCCAGATATTCATGATCGTTTGCTTAGTTATTTCAATAGCGTTTGAAATTGCCACTTTGACATATTCCCAAGCGCTAGAAACTGATGACTTGATGTTTTCCCAAATGCCTGACAAGAAAGTTGTGATTGCAGTCCAGATTTCATTGGTTTTAGCTTGAATAATCGTCCAAGCGTTTGAAATAGCCTCTTTAACCAAGTCAAAGTTACCAGTTACAAGACCATAGATAGTAAGTAGGACTGCTGCAAACGTTGTTTGAATAATATCCCATGTTGAACTAAAGATTGTACTGATAACAGTCATTGCTGACTGAATAAATGTCCAGATTGAAGTCAAGACTGTTGTAATCGTGGTTGAAATTGTTGTCCAGATTGGCTCAATAAATGCCACGATAGCATTCCAAGTAGTATCCCAAAGCGTTTGAATGGTTGTCAAAGTCGTACTAATAACTAAATTGATAGCGTTCATACCTGTATCGATAATACTCTTGATAAAATCCCAAACAGGAGTTACAACAACGCTTAAAACGTTCCATGCTACATCCCAGATAGATTGAAGAAAAGCTAGGCCTGAAGCAAAGAACTGAACGATACCGTCCCAGATTGCACCTAATAGCTGTTTAGCGTTTTCAAAGTTTCTAGCAGCGCCTTCTTTGAGCGTTTCCCATGCTCCTGACCAGTCACCGTCAAGAATCTGCAAAAATGCCTTGAAGAAGGTCAAAATAGCATCTAAATTCTCACCAATAAGTAGTTTAATGATATTCCATGCTGAGCCAACGGTAGCCACAATAGCGTTCCATGTTGCCTCAATGATAGGCGCTAGAAAGTTCGTTACGGTTTCAACTACGGTTTTGATTTGATTCCAAACCTTAGTAGCGACACGTTCGATGACTTCATGGTTTTCTTGCCACCATGAAGTCATACTACCCCAAATATCGCTGACAAATGAAGCAATTTCTTGCACGGCGCTAGTGATTGCGCCTTTAACCGCTTCCCAAGCAGAATTAACCTTGTTTCTGAAGTCTTCGCTAGTGTTATACACACCAACAAGAACCGCAATCAAGGCTGTTACTACTGCAATAACGATTAGAACCGTACTACCTATCGCCCCGATAGCTCCAGCAATAGCACTGAAGATGCCACTTCCGCCCTCTGCGACTGAGAAAAGACTTGATAGGCTAGAAATAGCACTACCTATCACTTTAAAAGCTGTAATCATCTTAGCGATGCCCGAGGCTACCGCCCCAATAGCAACCAACGCTGGTCCAGAAAGTGTTACGATTAAACCTGTCCATTTTTGCCAAGGCTCAATCGGTAAGTTATCCCAGATTGTGAGCAAAACACGTACTACATTGTCTTTAAAGGTCAAGAATGTGTCTTTTAAATCTTCCATTAGACCAGCAATATCTGCTTCATCGTGTCCAAGTCCAGCAACAAAGTTTTCTGCTGCAGCCTTCATCGCATAGAACGAACCCGAAACGGTTTCGCTTGCTTCTTTAGCAGTCGTTCCAGTAATTCCTAGCTTGTCTTGAGTAATTCCGATAGCTTCAATCAACGTATGGAATGGAATATCCTTCACATTCTCAGCCGTCGCAGTAAATGCGCCATTCAAAACACCCGAATCATTAACGAGACGAGCCATTTCACTAGCAGTACCACCATAACCAAGTTTAAGGTTATCTAACATAGTATAGTTGTCCTTCGCAAAACCTTGATAAGCGTTTTGAATATCAGACATGTTAGTACCCATTTTGTTGGCATTATCTGCCATTTGAACAAGTGCTTTATCGGCGTATTGTGCAGCCTTTTCTGTATCTCCACCTAAACCTTGTAGCAAAGTTGCAGAAAATGAGGTTACTTGTTGCATATAGTCATTTGCTGATACACCAGCAGTTTTAAAGGCTTTATTAGCATTTGAAATAACGCTTGCGCCCTTGGACTCCATAGTGTCGTACAAGTTTTGAGCCTCTTGAGCGGTTATATTGTACTTCTTAGCAAGACCGATAACACTCGTACCGTTGTCTTTGAATAGCGTTTCAACACCACCTAAACTTTGTTCAAGGTCAGCATAAGATTTGATAATCTTAGTTACCCCAGCGACTGCTGGAGCAGTCAAGCCAGCGGTCAGACCAGCACCTAACTTCATAGAAGCTGTACCAACCGCTGAAAGACTATTGCTTATTTTGTCTAAACTTGAGCCTGTTTGATTTTTCATGCTTTGGAAAGCCATTTGTGCTTCTTTCATACCTCGAGCAAAATCAGAAACATTGGCTTTCAGTATGGCGGTAACATCAAAATTTGTTCCCATTAGTTACCCCCTTTCCTTCATAGATTGATTAAGCCTTCTGTTTCTATCAGCAAGGCTCAACCTCTTATTATTAACTTGTTTGATATCTTCTTTTTTGAAAATCCTATCAAACTCGTTTTTGTGATTATAAAAATCGTCAAACGTCCTATAAGCTGACCTTGCACTTTTTCCTTTGCCTTTGGTAGCTTGGACTGTTTGATTGAACCATGCTTGAATTGCTGAATGATAGCGCATATCTTCTTGCTTGATAAGATAAGCGGTGTTATAGATTTCAAATTCTTCTAGCGTAGTCCTTGAAGCCTCTAAAAAGGTCATATTATGCCTTGCGATAAGTAAAGCTATTGCTTCATCATATCCAAAGTCTGAACCTTGTTCTTCCCTTACTCTGCTAGGTTCATTGCTTTTTTGAGTAGGGGTGACGCTTTTAACTCTGCCACAATTTCGTTAATAGTCTTGTCGTACTTGTCTTTTGCAAGTAACTCTTCAAGGTATTTTTCAATCGCTTCATTGCTTGGTTTTTGTGCTTCGGTAACTGTTCCAGCTTTGATGATATCTACGAAAGCCATTGGGTCATTAAGCGCTTGTCCAGCATTAAACAAAGTCATTGCTCCATAGCCAGTCTTAACACCTTCCAATTCTGCTGAATGAAGTTTATTCATTTCACGTAGAAATCCAAGACCAAAGCGCAAAGTATAGTCACGTTCTCCAATTTTTAAAATCATCTGTTTTTTCTCCTTTTACGTAAAAAAATAAAGGGCAAGTAAATGCCCTCATCAGTTTCGTTTTATATGTTAGACTGAAGCACCAGCGCTTGCAGTTTCTTTTTCTAGCGTGTGGTAGTCGTATTGTGCGCTTGCCACTGCTTGTTTTTGCGACTCAGTCAACTTATCAGTATGCAAAATACCATTTCCGTTGATAGCGACTTCATAAGATAACTCAACCTTGTCGTCTGACGGTGCTGAAAGTTCAAAACTTTTGAAATAGCCTTGATAGTATTCAACGTCGTACTTGTCAACTCCACCCTCTGTCTTCTTGCTTCCAAGATCAACAATCCAGCACTCGATTTTATCGTTAGCTGTGGACCATTTACGCATTTCTTTCCACATATTAACCGTGTCGCCGTCTTCACGGTAAGCTAGTGATTTAAATTCACCACTTGTCTCACCGTCTGAGATAGAGTTGACAACACCATCTTTAGTTTTAGTGCTTTCTACGTTCTTTTCTTGCTTGATAGAAAGTTCAGACTGGAAGCGTACTTTGCCCGCATCTTGTTTAGTGCGGTCAGCGTAGCGACGGAAGAAAGCAATAACATCTTTCCCCAAAATTAAATCTGCCATTTATTATTTCTCCTTCTTTGTGTAAGTAAAAGTAAAATCCAGCACTACATGAAGTAATGGCTGGACGTCTGTATTATCTGTAATGACTTGTTTTTCTGTTCTTAAATGATTGAAATGATACTCATACCCGTCTTTTAAATGTTTCAAAACACTCTCAAGATAGGCTGAAATATTGTCTATTTTGGCTCTCTGCGCTCGTATTCCGTAAATATGGACTGTTTGTCTTGCCGTTCCAATCAAATCGTTATTGGGCGTGTCTGAACCGTTATTCTCACCGATATAGACAAACGGATAACTTGCTTCAGCGTTGGGCAAATAATCGTATGTATCAACCCTGGCATCGCTGATAGCAAATATCTTTCTGAATAAATCATGGTTTGGTGTCATTTAAAGACTCCTTTCATAACATCCGTCATATCCTTTTGAAATTCGGGTAATATCTGCTCTAACATAGGTCTAAAGTGTGGTTTACCAGCTATATAACGAGTGCCGTATTCTTGATAACCCGTATAAGATGCACTTCCCGTTATCCACGCTTCCATACCGTGATAAGTCACGTTGATATGGTCTTTCAAAAATCCAGTATCTCTTGGCGCTAGTTCCCTTGCTACTTTCTTTCCCTTTTCGCCTTTATTCTTAACAACTTGTATAGATTGTTCTACGGCTTTTGGGTGAGCGTTGTATATCGTGCTTGTTAGCTTCTCTAGGCCGTGCCATTCGATACTTGCGCCCATTTATACCTTGCCCGTCCTTTTGAGCCGTACAGAGCATTTTGAAGCTTCTACGCTGTCAATCTGCTCATACTTGTACCCGTCATAGATTGCATACAAGAACGGTTTTTGCTCTTGCTGAAATCTGCATATCATGACGACATCGGAACGACTGCCGTATAACTCAAAAACCTTTGCTTTTTGAATGAAATTCACAAAGCATGGAACGACTTCGGATTGTTCAGCTTGATTGTCGTAGCTATCCGTTTCCGGATTGTACTTAGCAACGCCTTTACCTCTTACGAGCGTAATTCTGTGAGGTGTTTTCATAGAAAGATCGCCTTTCCACGTTGACGTTGTGAACCGTCAAGACCAAAATCTTTATTCAAAATAGCCATGTAGGGTTTGAATAGGTTGTCAAAGTCTTGATAGGTTACTGAATAGCCGTCAACGGTTTCACTTGATACGCTTTCCGAACCTTTGCGCCCGTAAAGTTTATAAACAACGTTTTCAATCATGAAATTATACTTAGATTCGATATATACCGAACCAGTGAGCGATTTGAAGTAGCTTTCAGCATCTTCAACTAAATCTGTTAACAAGTCATTTTCTTTAGTGTCGGCAAGGTCAATACCCAACCGACGCTTAATTTTTGCAAGTTGGGCATTATCCATGATCATTCCCCTGCTTCTTCTTCGATTTCTTCAACGGGTTCAGCTTTAGGCAATACAATATCACCTTGCGCCCCGTCTGATTCGATAACGCCTTTTTTAAGTAGCGTTCTAATGCGAGCATCTGTCACATTTAATTCAGGGCGAGGGTAAACCTCGCCTTTTTCGTAAAGTCGATTGTTGTCTTTGGTATCAATGATGTTTTCTGTTACGATATAAGCCATTTAATACCCCCTTTCAAAATTAGACGTTTGCCGCATCTGTCAACTTAGCAAATGCGTTTGTCTTAGTGATCATAACTGCGATGTCCATTGTGCAACGGATAGCAATCATTTCTTGTTCAAATAGGTTTACTGGAGTTCCGTCTGCATTCTTAACAGTCGTGATTTGACCTTCTTCTGAAATCTTGTAATTGATGTTGTAGGGTACGCCATAGATAAGGTGGTCGAAGTCACCAGCGAGCAAGTCACCTTTCTTGAATTGTTTAGACTTCATGTCAACGACAACTGTTCCGTCCAATTTGTTAGCATCTTTGTCATAGATAGTCTTCTTGTCGCCGTCGCGAGCATCACGCAAAGCTGAACGGTTAGAAACACGAGATACAAAAGCGTTGATTTCGATGTCGTCGTCCGAAAGTTTGTCTTCCAATTTCAAGATATTTTCATAAGTTACTGGTCCGCCAATAACTTTACTTGCATCTTTAGCAGCCTTAGCGACTGAGTTTGCAAATGGTGTTTCATATCCCAAAAGTCCGGCTTCGTCAATCTTAGTGTAGAATGCTTCGACGATCTGTGGTTTCATGTCTTCAAAGAATTTTTCCCAAGTGTAATTGAGCGCTTCACGAGAAGCAAGAAGAATGATACCAAGTTTATGAGCGCGAAGCGTTACCGGTACGATTTCAGGCTTGTCAGTCTTGATTGTTTCTGTTTCATTTACCCAATAAGCTGAAACGCCGTCAGTTTGAACGTGGACTGTTTTTTCTTGTTCGCCGTCCATTTCATGATACTTACCAAGTTGCATCACGATAGAGTTTTGAGCGACTTCTTTCATGATGATGTCTGTAAACTCTTTGTGAAGTGTTCCGTCCGGTTTTTGTGAAACAAGGACTTTTGCAGGGTTAAAAGTTTGTACTGTCATATTTTAAAATCTCCTTTAGATAATTCTTGAATTGCGGAAGATTTCTCCGCTTGATTGATTTTTTGAGCCACCAAAAGCTGTACTTACTGCGGGCGGTTCTGATTGTGTGTATTCAGACTTGATTTCACTAATAATGCTTTCAAAGTCTGAAATAGCTTGTAGTGTGCCGTCTGCCGTGTCTTTCACGACAAAAGCAAGGACACGATCATTTACTGGCAACTTACGACTTGATAAAGTCTTAATTGCTTCATCGGTCAATTCACGCTTGGTTTGTTCTTTTTCAAGTCCGGCGATTTTATCAAGCAACGATTGCTTTTCTGCTTCAGCTTCTTTCCGACGGTATTCTTCGAGTTCTTTACCCGATAATTCAGTTTCCGCCTTGTATTTTTCCAAAGCCTTGGCAATCGCTTCTTGTGTTGATTGAGCGTGTTTCTTTTCAGCTCTTTCAAGTCTGCGTTGCATCTCTGCGATTGACACCATTTGTTCCGGTTCTTGCTTCGGAGTGCTAGCGTGTTCCTCTACTGTTTCCGGTGTTTGTGGTTCAACCGTCTGTGTTTGTTCTTCTGCCATGTTTGGCTCCTTTCTCTACGCTTTTACGAGCAACCCCCTCGAACTCATGCGCCTTTTTATGTCGTAAGCACGGTTTGGACAATTAAAAAAGGTGAAATTTGAAATCTCACCTTTAAAATTCTTTATTAAATTGGTCTAGCGTGCTTCTTCCGTCCTTGTATTTCATTTCGATATGTCCATACGCTGAACAGCGACAATTCGGATGCATCGGAAACATATTTACGCCTTTTTCAACCTTATCAATAGGCACTGCCGTATTATCTAACGGCTTGCAAATGTCACAAGCACCACTTTCAGCTACGAAAATCATATGAGTAAAGCCATTATCTTGTAAGACAGCGTGGTCTGTGTCTGAGTTTATCCTTGCTATTTCAGTTTTTAGTAAACGTTTAGCGTTATACTCGCTAGTGTTATATCGTTCCGCAAGTCGCTTCATCTCTTTCTGATAGCCGTCCATATCTGTGTATATACGGTTTAATGAAGCGAAAACATCTCTTTGTAGTTGTGGTTGAAGTCCATTTTTACCCCAAACACGACTTGAAAAACTCTGACCGTAAAAATCAGCGTCTAAAATCGCTTCTATGCGCTTTTTCGCTCCACTTGAAGAAATACCCAAGATACCCGCTTGACGCTTGTATTCGGCTAAATATTCGCTCCTACGAGCCTTGTCAAAGACTTCATCAAGGTTACTTGTTAAACTGTTAATTTCAAGGTCTAATTCTGCTTTTAGCAATTCAAGACGACTAACTTTCATTTTCAAGTTGTAAACTCGTAACCAAGTATTCGTCTTATGACTAAAATCTTTCTCTTTGACGGCTTTTCTTGCTCTTTCGGCAAACTTCGTAACGTCAAATTCCGAAGCGCGCTTCATAGCTTCTTGCTTTGTTAAACCCTCACGCCCAGCATAACCTAGATAAAACTTGTCTATCTGCGCTTGTAGTCGGTCATAAGACTCTTGATACAACTGTGTTATCAGTTTGTCACGGTCTAAATCACGCTTGATTAGTTCAGCTTGTGCCTTGCGTTCTGCGTTATATAGTCGGTTAGCTTTCTTGCTCATTCATGCCACCTACTAACTGCATGATCTCGTTATCGCTTGCGCCTTGTTCTTTCAAAATACGTGACTGCTCTGTCTTGTAGTCCGTGAAGCTTGCATTGTTCATCAATGTTTCTTGCGATACTACTCCGCCGGCTTCAATGTATGCCTTGATTTCATTCCATACATCTTGCGGAATGTTAGGATGGAAAGTAAAGGTCAGCTTGTTAGCTTCAATCAATGGCTTATTGATAGCCTTGTGAATGTTACTAATCAATTCATAACGACGGCGCAACGCCTTAGTAAAGAACGTTTCCTTGTCCTTTCTGACTTGTTCAAGACCAATCATCTTATATAGCAAAGCAATTCCGGATGAAGTAGCATTGAAGCGGTCATCATCAAGATTAGGAATACGACTAAAGCGATGAATGTCGTTTGCTAAACGGTTCTTATAAGCCTCTGTGCCGTTTACATCGTACTGTTTATAGATATAGCCGGCATCTGCGCTTGTTTGTTGTCCGTTTGCACTAATTCCTGTTTGAAGTAGCATCATGTTAGCGTCTTTCATTTTAGCGAATTTTTCATCACTTATGTTAATAGCTTCCAAGTCGCCCTTGATAACAAGCATCGCATCGTTCAAGTCGCTCATGTAGTTTGCTGTGTCGGACTGTCCGGCATCGTAAGCATCAATCAACGGGATTTCACTTTCAAAGTCACCCATTCGATAGCGGTTATTCCACCACTCGACAACGGGAACGTCTTTGTATTCGTGTTTTGTGACTGTATCAACTGCCAATTTTACCGAATCGCTAGAAAATGGTTTAAAAGTGATAACTTGGCCTTTAGTATAGACAGTCATATTCACTTTATCCGCAAAGACTGGTAAGTGAACAGCGCAAATGATATTTTGCTCGACTGTTAGATCACGAACGACAAACATTTCAAGCGGACTGATCGAAACAACTCTATCCGCTCCGTCTTTATCTCTGAAATGATATTCAAAAGCACGCCCATAGATTGAAGCATCAAGTGCTAAATCTCCATTCAATGCGTTTATGTCATTGTTCCATTCGATTTCTTGAATAGTTTTAAGTTGTTTCTCGTCCGCACCCTCAAGAATACCGACTGAAACAGGGTTACCGATAACATAACTAGTTGCAAAACTAGAAATATATCCGCCCCATTTGTGACGGACACGGTAATCTGCTTTTTCATTATCTAGGCGTCTGTTCCCGTTCAAAATACTGTAATTGTCGCCTTTAGCATAAGACGACAACACTTTCAAGCGTTTTTTCTGACTGTTAAAGAAAGTGTCAATCATATCTCTGAATGCTTTCTTACCGTTCGCAGTATTTAGCAATTTATCACTTGAAATATATCTAAATTGCTCATTTGCGATTGTGCCAAAATATAGACTGTCAAACCTCGTTTTCGTGGTTGTGTCTATACCATGCTCAAATTCGTTTACTTTATCCACCTTTTACCTCCTGAACATCTTATTGATTTTACTGATAGCCTTGTCAACATCCACTTCTTTCCTTGCTTGATAAATCCTATCTTGTAAGGCGTAGCGTATCGCATCTATACAGTGGTTATAGCTATCTACTGGTTCGTTTATGTATTCATTCGTTTTCTTGTCTTTCTTCCAAGTGTAATTTTCAAGTTCTTCAATCAGCTTCACGCATCTTTCGTCCACTATCCATTCATACTGTAACAAGTATTGGATACCTTGCATGACTGATCCAGCACCTTTCTGCACATCAATAACCCGAGGGATACCAAGGTTTCTTAGTTCTTGGTTTGATTTCTTTTCAGCGCTATCTGCCCGTATCTGCTCTTTAGCATAACCAAGCGCCTTTATTGCTTCGGCTATCTTGTCATTCGTCAAGCCTTTTCTTACGAACTCATCAACGACATACAAACGCTTGTTTTCATCATCTACTCTTACATGAAGCAAGGCTGACGGGTCATTAATAAAACCGTAGTCAAGTCCAAAATAAGCGGGCAAGTGTTCCCACTCATTCTTATTCAGCAGTCGCTTTTCAAACTTTGGAAAAATCAGCTTGTCAAGCGTTGCAAACTCACCCAAAGCATAGATTTTATAATATGCTTCGTTCCTATTGGCTAGTTCTTCGATATTCTCGATTGTTACTTGATCTAAAAACCGATTATCTTTATATGACGTATGATAAACAACTGTATTTTTTGGTTTCTTAACAAAGAATGCGTTATAAGTCCAGTTTACTTTTGAAACAGGGTTAAACATTAAGAATATTTGTTTATTCAAGTGCTTTTTATCCCGTAAACGCAAAGTCAACTGCGTGTAGTCATCCAGCGTAAACTCTGACGCTTCTTCCATGACGACATCTGACACGCCCTTGATTGACTTGATTTTTTCCGGATTGTCCAACCCTTTGAAAATAAACTGTGCGCCGTTCGGTAACTCAATGCGATATGCTGAATTATTGACCTTGCACTTATCTAGCAACTGCCAACTATCCAAGCATTGCTTCACATCTTCAAAGATTGAATCGTGAACCGTTGCGCCTACCTTACGAAGAAATAAAACCTTACGTGGATGCTTCCAGTTTTGGCAAGCCTTAAAGACTACCTTTTGAATGACGCCATGACTTTTACCGCTTGAAGCACCGCCATAATGAACTTCAGTAAAAGTTGAATAGTCGTATAGCTTATCATAGATATGCTTGTTAAAAACACGGCTTGGATAGTCAATAATGATATTTATTTTAGGCTTATTCTTCGTTATCATTCCAGTCACCAACATTTATTTCTATGATACGCTTGTTTGTCATGTCGCTATCAAGCATTTTTTCTTCACGTTTGTTTTTTAATTCAATAGATTTAATCCGTTCTTTTTGTTCTTTCTTATCAAGGCTATCCTTAACATCTGTTGTGGTCAACTTGCTGATTTGTTCAAAAGCTCGGACATTACCCTTCATAGCCTTCTGCATCATAACCATAGCCAAAGCCATTTCATTGGTCGAATCAAAGCCTAGCTCTTCAAGTTGCTTTTTCACGTTTGGACTTGCAACCTCGGCTTGTAGGATCGTCTCAAAAGCCTTTCTTAGGTTTGCTTTTTTCCTTCGAGCTTTGCCCGAAGCCACTCCGCCTTTCTTGCCATATTTTCGAGCTTCGTCCGAGGTTGGGACTTTTAAATTATCTGCACCAGCCATCGCCTCACTTCCTTACTTTTTAAAAAATTTCAGCTCACTTTCTCAGCAGTAAGCCCTGTTTCTTCTTCCCAGCGTCTAATCGTTCGTGCAACGTAGAGTGGGTCAAGTTCCATGCCGTAATAGATACGTTCTGACTTCTCACATACCATAAGAGTAGAACCACCACCATTGAAGCTATCTAGAACTCTGTCGCCTTTCTTGCTAGAGTTTAAAACACACCTAGCAATCAACTTCAGAGGTTTCATAGTTGGGTAGATGTCATTTCTAACTGGCTTATCTTCATAAAAGATAGTAGTCGGTGTTGTTTCTTGCATGGTCTTGATGTAAGAGATTAGCTCGCTCTTTGTCATTTCTTTTAGGTTTTCTTCGTCCTCTTCAATGACCGTGGCTAGTGAGCGATTATCGACAAAATAGTGACTCGCTCCATCTTTCCACCCATACAAGCAAGGTTCATGCTTCCATTGGTAATCTTGACGACCTAACACAATAGCATTTTTTACCCAGATAATAGATTGTTTTAGCAACCATCCTGTCTCTTTGACTGCAGCTCTAAAATTCAACCCTTCCGAATCTGCGTGCCAGATATAGAACGCCCCTCCTGGTTTCAAGTGGTTATTTGCGACTGCGAATGCATCCCTCAGAAATTGCCTGAAGCTGACATCATCCATACTGTCATTCATGATCGTCATAGCTTCCTCGGTTCCGCCTTGGTAGGCCACGTTGTAAGGTGGGTCGGTTACATATAGGTCAATCGTTTCTCTGTCGATTAATTGAGCCATATCCTCTGCTGATGTGCTATCTCCACACATTAACCGATGTCGTCCTAATTGGAAGATGTCCCCATGTTCGATACCTGTCTCTTCCTCTTGTGAGAATTCCTTGGCATCTTCTGGATCCTCGGACTCCTCGAAGTCGTCCAAAGAATAATCGACGTCTTCGAAGCCAAACATAGTCATGTCCAGTCCTTCGACACTTTCAAGTTCTGCGTAGAGCAACTCTGTGTCCCACTCGGCAATCTCGCCCACTTTGTTATCGGCAAGCCTGAACGCTTTTATTTGTTCTTCAGAAAGGTCGTCTGCGATTAAGACTGGCACGGTTTCGAGTTTCAAAAAGCGTGCAGCTTTATAGCGTGTATGTCCGTTTATAATTTCTCCGTCTTTGGTTGCTACAATTGGAACTTTAAAACCAAACTCTCTGATTGAGTTAGCAACTGGCTCTACTGCCTTATCGTTATTCCTTGGATTGTTTTTATATGGCTGTAGCCATTCTAAAGGTTTATCAATTATTTTCAATTCGTTGTCCTGGAACCAAAAAACACACACCTATGAGGTCTGCGTTTTTCGGGTTATATGGTCTCTCGATTTTACTTTTTGTAATATCGAGGTGGCTACTGACCTCGAATAGAATCGATATTATATTTACCTTTCTTATTTATTTTTGTGTAGCCTTTAAGGCGGTGCTCGGAGTCGAACCGAAGATAAGTTTTTGTTTGAGTTTGGAGATAAAACAATATACCCGTCACCGCCATGCGAGGGCAACGCCCTCAGATTTTCATAAAGGAGTATCATCTGCTGCAGCATTTGATACTACCATTTTATCAGTTTAAAAACTTCATGCCTGTACAATCACTATCATTTACTATCAATTCACTAAGAATACTATCAAGCTCTTTTATTGCTTGTTTTTTTAATCTGTAGTAAGTAGGCGAACTGATACCGCCAAGGCTATCACAGATATCATCTACGTACATTTTATTAATGTAGGTCATTCGTAGAATTGTTCTGTGCCTTGGATTGTTTAGCTTGTTGATCATGCGACCAAGCTCCATTTTTCGATTGATTATGGCATTTGTGTCCTGCTCGATTGCATCCTTCATAGTAATCAACTGAGCATACACGTCGTCAATCTTCCTGGGTTGCCCCCCTTTAACTTTAACCTCGGACCATTTAGGACTTGAGAGCAGACCCGCCTCAAGCTCGTTGATTTCGTCTATTCGACTTTGAATGTCTAGGTCAAGGTTCTGTAATTCGCTTAAAAGCTCTCTAGCCTTCACTCTCTATCTCCTTTATGATATAATATTAGTATTGAAAGCGTTGTCGAGGTAGAGTGAATGCCTCGGCTTTTTTATTTTTCTCCAATCAAAATATTTAGAGGGATATCAAAGAACGTAGCCACATCTTCAACCTGATAAAGATTAGGTTTTTTAGTTTTCTTTTCCCATTTCATTATTTCTGCGTAAGAGTAACCTAACTTTTTGGCTAGTTCACTTCTTGAAAGTTTATTATCTATTCTTTTTTGCTTCAACATAAAAGCGAATCGCTCGCATTGTTGGTCACTTAATTTTTCAAAATCCACTTTTATTAGTTGTTTACCATTTGGATTTTTCTTTTTATACGATGGTGAAGCATAAGAGTTTAGTGTAACAATAGCAATCCCAGTCTCTGCGCTGATTTCTTTTAACGTGCCACAAGTGATAAAGATATCACCTTGATAAAGTGCGTATTCATATTCCAATCTATCCATGTTCAAGCTCCATTGATTATCTTATAGATATTTTGTAGGTCTCATTCTCCATTCTCCAATTCATCAATCAACCAATCAAGGTTCTTTCTAGCTTTCTTCAAATCTTCAAGACCGTTCTTCTTCTGGAATCGGAGTAAATACTTAATAGCATTCCCCCAACACCATGCAGCCTTGCCTGGCAAAACGCCAATAAAGTTGTCAATTACTTCAATACTTTCAAGACCTTTTGATCCTTGGTAATGACTTGGTTTGTTTACATTGTCTGTCATGTTAATTCCTCCCATAATGTTTACTTGCTCCATGCAAATAATACGTTCCATCTTTTCGCTTATTTATGTAATATGTGTATTCTCCATTTGGACTAGCATAGGAGATTTGCTTCTCTCCACCCCAAACACCATTATCACGCATCATGTGGCAATTCTCCATGATCCATTCTACGTCAGGCATCCAGTAACTCCTTGTTTTCGTAGATGTTTCCGATGATTTCAAAGTGATAATAAGCCAGAAATAGTGGATGCCATTCTGAAACCCTTTCATTTATTTCATCTACAAATCTGTAAATAAAACTTGTGTAAGAACCGTGCCATTTGACAACGGCTTTTCTGCCTTTGTAATCAACTATATCCCCCTCAAAGATTTCCTTACCATTTTTATCTTTGAGTCCTGTTGACTGGGTGAAGATAACACCTTCAAAGTCAAAGCAGTCACTTTCACAAATTCCACCCCAACACAAATCAACTTCTTTTGCGTAATATCGAATTGTTTCTATGTAGTCTGCGAAACATTTTTCTTCTTTTATCCACGCTCTAAATTTTGGTATCATCTTGCAAATCCTCCCATTTCACGAATGAACCATCAATCCAGCGACCTTTACGGTCTTTGATTTCTTGATAGGCTAACTCAAAGCATTCATCAAAATCATAACCAAGATTTTTTAGATAACCAATACAGCGTATTAGATTATGTCGGCACAATTCCTTGCTTGCAAATCCTTGTGAGAGTTAAAACTCACTGATGTTTGCATTGATTGAGATTAATGTTTCTGTAATTTCTTTCTTCCGCAAACCATCTGATTCTTCAAAAATCTGATTGACATCTTCCTTAATGAGTAATGCTAGACCGACAATCACGACTGCACAATCTCCGATACTGTCTTTCATGACTTTCTCATTCTTCTTGAGATAGCCAGCGCATAGTTCACCAAATTCTTCACTAAGTTTCAAAGACTGCTTGTCTAATCGCCCACCGTTTTCAAGGTCACGATCAATAAACCATTGCTTTACATTTTCTAGTGTGTTCATAATTCAATATTATCTCCTACTTCAATATTTTTAAATCTTTCTTCACTCACCACAAACACGTTCCCGTTTACTGTGATTGTGAATAGCTTTCCGATTTTTCGTTTTTCCGTAACCTTGCCTATTATCTGATATTTACTATCAGCGTGATAGACTAGCAATGGTTTCTGTGCTTCACGCTGCATGAAAAGTAAGCAAGTAGCGACAAGCGACCAAGCTAAAAGGATGCGAATTAGTGTGTTTTTCATTACCTGGTTTCCCCCGTAATTTCATTTCGCTCCACTCGGAACTTAAAAGTTGTGCCATCGCTCATATGAGCTATTGTGATTTCTTCACCCCACTGTCTTCTTGTGTAAGGGTATCTGTTTGGTCTTTTCATCACTACAAAACACCTCCATGCAATTTATTCCATTCTTCTTTAGTGAATCCTTGAGTAATAGTTATTTCAAAGTTTTTAAAATCAAC
>ERZ773046.474-NODE-474-length-25890-cov-2.889955_pt1 | contig 25890 bp, 24 predicted proteins | sample MGYA00580634_ERZ773046 | MGnify/ENA primary metagenome ERZ773046 (study PRJEB29015, sample SAMEA2738127) | human oral metagenome | biome: human oral; feature: human-associated habitat; material: saliva | place: China | collected 2159 ... | reverse complement strand
TCTCGCCCTACGTTTTTCGGAGCGTACAGTAGGAAAAGTTTGGTGTGACGTGTGACGTGTCCTGAAAAAAGCTACTCCATCCTGATCTGCCTTGTGCATATTCAGGGCAACCGCATCAAAAATTTCGGGAAAATACAAGTTGCTAATTTTCAGACAATTGCGTTTTGGAGAGTATACTCAAAGATAAAGAATATACTCAAACTTATGATTGATAATCAGACCCTTACAGTTTGATGTGGGAACCCTGACAGAAAATGGATTCGCTTGTGCGAAAATAAATAGTACCTTTGTTTCGTATTGGGAGCTACGCCATGGACACAACGGTGAAAAATACTACGCAGACCTCGTATACAAATGAAGAGTAGGAAGAAGAGATTAATGCTCTAAGGATTGATATTTTCATCCCACGTCCCTTGTATTCTCCGCCTAGAGAGAGGAAAGGGGAATGGAAAAAAGACAAAATAGAAATAGACAAATCACTTAAAATTACAAACACTATGAACAAAATGAAAACATGGATTCCCTCGTTGACTACTGCAGCTATGCTCATTTTGATGGGTATTGTCTGCTCGGGATGTGACCTTAAGAATAATGGCTCCGGCCCAGACGATCCTTGTGACGCTACGGGGATTACCCTCAGTGCAACTGAGATGACCCTCATGGTCAATGAGACTAAACAACTCACGGCTGTACTCAATGCCGAGGCCAAGGTCAAGTTTGTTACCTGGTCTTCGAGCAACGAGAGAGTTGCTACCGTTATGCCCGATGGTACTGTAGCGGGGGTTGCAGAGGGGAATGTAAAGATCACAGCTTCCTCCGGATCTGCTCACGCTGTATGTAAGGTACAAGTAAAAGGAGTGAAGAAGCTTGAGCCTCTTGAGGTTACAATGACCGGAGAAATAGACCACGAAGAGCACACCCCCGGGCAAAGTGGCTCAGTAAGTTTCAATCGTTTCCCCGCCTCTGTTGCCGAGTTCATGCAGGTGCGTGAGCAAATCGGAAAGGAGCCTCAGGGTGCTGCAGCTTTAGAAGTTATGGCGATGGAGATGTACCGTCGCAATCGCAATGTGGGTCTTGAATGCCTTAAGTTGTGCAATACGATTACCAACGTGAATAGCTGCGTACAGCGACTTAAAGAGCTTTTTGGTAAGGATATAAACTATGCTCGTCCCTATCAGATGGCTGCATTCTTAGAGGGAGCTACCCCCCAGAATGGTTATAAGCCGAACGAACCCTACACGGTAACAATTGATGTCCGTGAGAACAGACCCTACCAAGATTCGGGAATTTTCCAGACAAAGGTTCTTGCTTTTTGGATTCATTGCGGAGGTGGAAAGCCTGGTTCAAAGAAGGGGATTGAAGTACTCAAAACATTGAAAAAAGATGAAGTGAGCAAGGATCCATATTTTATTGTTTTCACTTGTCCCGATCTCTACTTCCAGGTGGAACCCATTAGTTTTTCCACTACTTTTGAAGGCCTGAAGTAAGAAATTATCACTCGAGGGGGAGGTTGAGAAAGTCTCTCCGGAGAGGGCGATTTTACTAGACGGGAAACCGAGAAGAGCGCTTCTTTTGCTCCTATCGGTTTCCTTTTTTTTGTCTCTTTCTGTACTTTTGTGTCCCAAGATGAGATACAAACAATACACTTTTAGCTTGAGCCACGAGGGCAATACTGCCGAGTGGGATGCCACGATTTATCTTCCAATTCTGAGCCAAAGTTTGGCAGATATTGGCTTCGAAACGTTTGAGGAGTATCCCGAGGAGGGGCGTCTCGTGGGCTATGTGTGTGAACGCTTTTTCTCCGCTCTCCCTAGCGAAGGCGTGTGGCATTTAGAGTATCTCCCCTTTTCTTTTACCTACACCTCTTCGGATTGTGCCAGTGAGAACTGGAATAGCCGTTGGGAAGCGGAGAGCTTTACACCACTGGCTTTGGGCGAAGATCTGTATGTGCGAGCACCCTATCACGCCCCCTCGCCTTGTGCTGCACGGGAGTTGCTGCTAGAGCCGCGCTGTGCTTTTGGTAGCGGGGCACACCATACGACGCAGATGATGCTTTCTCTTCTTCTAGAGGAAAAATCAGCTCTTGCTCACGCATGTGTGCTGGATGTAGGCTGCGGTACCGGCGTCTTAGGAATTGCCGCAGCCCTCTTGGGTGCCGAGTGCGTTAGCTTTGTTGATATTGACGCTACGGCCGTAGAGAATGCCCGGCATAATGCGGAGTTGAATGGACTTGTGGCTCCCTGCTCCTTTTACGAAGGGATACTAGAGGAATTGGCTTGGGACGAAGCCTCTTTTGATTGCCTTCTTGCCAATATCCACCGCAATATCATCCTGCACGACTTGCCCCGATATAAAACATTACTATCCCCCGGAGGACTTTTGTTCGTGAGCGGATTTTACGTGGGAGAAGACGAAGAAATCATCACCTCTACCCTAGAGCGGATGGGCTTTGCTCTCAGGATGAGAAAAGAAAGTGGCGAATGGGTGGCTCTTTCTTTTGCCTCCTTGTCTAACTAATGGAACCGAAAAAGCCCCACAGCAACAGAACATTACTATGGGGCCCAGCGATTGGATTCAGGTAAAGAATCGCTCCCTAAAGTTTATGCTTCGGGGATATTTTTTAGTACCTCTACAAGGTGACGCCAGAAAAGGTCTACCGTAGCGATCTCCATCTTTTCTACGGGAGAGTGAACGTCGCGTAGTGTAGGACCAAACGAAACCATGTCTAGGTAGGGATATTTGCTAAGGAAGAGTCCGCACTCTAGCCCGGCATGGATCGCCTTAACGGCAGGTTCTTTGCCAAAGAGTTTCTTGTAGGCATCCACCGTAACCTTGAGGATGGGCGAATCCGTATTGGGGCTCCAACCGGGATAGCCGTCGCGAACTTCCACTTCGGCTCCGCTCAATTCGAATACAGCCTTCACCATATTACCAACATCCGTCTTGAGGGATTCGCTAGAGGAGCGTTGGCTCGTTTCTACGCGGATTACACCCTCCTCTTTCATCTTGATAGAGGCGAGGTTGGTAGAGGTTTCTACAAGGCCTTCGATGCTGTGGCTCATGCCCATCACGCCGTGGGGGCAGCTGTAGAGACCTAAGATAAGGCGACGAGTTGTATCGGCATCCACAACGTGGGCGGGAGCATCGGCTGTATTTACCGTAATCTTAACGCTAGGATCTACGGCTTTTAGCTCCTGACGAACATCGCCATCAAGCTCATTGATGATCACGCTGAGAGCTTCTTTTTTGTCCATAGGCACCCCGATTACAGCAGTTGCCTCGCGAGCGATGGCGTTGTGTAGGTTACCGCCGTCGATGTGCGCAAGTACCATGGGCATCTTTTCGCGTACAGCGTAGAGTGCGCGTGTGATGATCTTGGTGGCAGCACCAAGCCCTACATGGATGTCACCCCCAGAGTGTCCGCCCTTGAGACCACTCACCTTGATGGTAGCATAGTAGTACTCTTGGGGAGCCTTTTCTTGGGTGTATTTGTAGTAGGCCATTGTACCCATACCTCCGGCGCAGCCGATAAACATTTCGCCTTCGTCTTCGCTATCGAGGTTTAGAAGGATGGTACCTTTTACGAATCCGGGGGCTAGGTTCATGGCTCCTGTCAATCCGGTTTCTTCGTCAACGGTGAAGAGACATTCGATAGGACCATGCTCTAGCGTATCGTCTGTTAGTACCGCCATTTCTGCAGCAACGCCTATTCCGTTGTCGGCACCCAGTGTTGTACCATCGGCGCGTACCCAATCCCCGTCTATAATTGTGCGGATGGGGTCGTTGTCGAAGTCGTGGATTGTATCGTTGTTTTTCTCACAAACCATATCCACATGGCTCTGGAGAATTACCGTCTTGCGGTTTTCATAGCCTTTGGAGGCAGGTTTGCGAATAACGATATTACCAGCGGCATCTTGGTCGTATTCTAATTTGTGCTCCTCGGCAAATTTCTTGAGAAAAGCAAGGATCTTCTCTTCTTTTTTGCTCGGACGAGGCACTTGGGTGATTTGGTGGAAGTAGCCCCATATTGCAGAGGGCTTGAGTTCAGTGATGTTCATAGCGTTTCTCTATGTTCTATTTATACTTATCTTTGTGCTACAAATATAGAACAAAATGCCGATAATACTGATAATTGCCCTCATAATCGTGCTCATGGCAGTGCTTCTTTTGGGGGTTCGTGTCTTTTTTGTTCGTGGGGGCAAGTTCCCTAGTACGCACATAGAAGCAAATAAAGCGCTCAGGGAGAAGGGAATCCATTGTGCCAATAGTCAAATGGAGGCCGAGGCGCGCAGGAAGAATCTTTTCGACCGTATCGATACTGCTAATAAATAGGAAAAAGATAGAATAGACAATCCTCATGCAATCATTCAAACAAGCCCTAGTGGCCTCTTTTGTAGCTCTTGCAATACTCGCATTGGGTACTGCGTGTCAAAGTACCAATAGTACTGCCAACGTGTCCGATTCTTTGGCTTCTCCATCATCAAATGGCCTCAAAATTGCCTATGTAGAGCTAGACTCTGTGCTCAATAACTACGAGCAGTACACCGAGATGAAGGCTACTCTTGAGAAGAAGAGCAACGATAGTCGTGCTTCGCTCTCGGCTAAGATGAATAATCTACAGCGTGCCGGAGCTAACTTCCAGCAGAAGTTGCAAAGCAATCAATTTGCCACTCGCGAAGCTGCCGAAGCTGAGCAAGCTCGCCTGATGAAGATGCAACAGGAGTTGGAATCCCTCAACGCCAGCCTCACCGAGCAACTCATGAAAGAGCAGGAAGCTGCCGAAGAAAAACTCTATAAGACCATCAAAGAGGAAATCGCCAAGATGAATAAAGACTGGGGATTCGACTTGATCCTTTCTAACGTAAAGGCCGATAATATCCTCTACGCAGCCGATGGACTTGATATTACTGCACGTGTGATCGAGGAGCTTAATAAGGCCTACAAAAAGGAGACTCCCGAGGCAACTCCCCAAAAAGAAGAGGCAAAGAAATAGGAGTTTCTTTCCTGCTCCCGAGCTCTTTGTGCATTGAGCTCTTTTCCCTCCTCCCTCACCGAAATATCCTCTTAACTCGCATTACTAAGTATGGAACGTACCTATTACATCTTACGCAACAACCAGCAAGAGGGCCCTTTTACGCGTCAAGAGATTATGCAAATGGCTCTGCCCGATCAGACTTTGCTATGGAGTGAGGGGTGGACACGCTGGCTCCCTCTTGCCGAAGTAGATGACTTTTCTCCCTCTCAGGAGGGTGGTGAACTTCCACCGGCACTCCCGGAGGAGGAAAGAAAAGGACCTGCACGGGAATATCATTTGGCCAATCTTCGCGAGCAAATCGGGGTATTCACCCTCGAGGAGTTACGTCGAGATCCCTCCCCTCTGCGGCAAGCAAAGTGGGTTTGGTACCAAGGGCTTACCGAGTGGATAGCATTGGATAAGGAGCCCGAGATAGCCGCATTACTCGCGGCACAAACCCACGAGAGTGCACCTACTCCCCCTCCTGCTAAGCCTGCGGCAGCTACCCCTCCGCCTTATCAAGGGGCTTCGGCGTCGTCTGAGGTGCCCCCTTCATTCTCCGGCGCTACAAGGGAGAGAGGAAACGCTCAGGGTAGAGTATATACTCCCGAGCCATCGCTCTGGAGCTATTTTATTGGCTGTATCACCAAGCGATTTGCGCAATTCTCGGGACGAGCCAGACGGCGTGAGTTCTGGGGATTCGTGCTCTTTTCGTTCATTTTCCGTTACCTGGTTCAGTTCTTATCGAACTTCATTTTCTTCCCTTTCATCATGTCCGATGTTTTTAGGGAGAGGGTGTTCGATGCCTATACGAGTGGAGGTATCATAGATATGTATGGAGAGCTCTTTAGGAATCCCGGCTTTATCACTACCTATGGACTTCTTACGTTGGTGTCCCTATTCTTCCTGATCCCGTCGCTTGCTGTCTCTGTGCGCCGTTTGCACGATATTGGCAAGTCGGGTTGGTTCCTCTTGATTACGCTTATCCCTGTGGTGGGTTCGATTATCTTTATCGTCTATGCTGCCCAGGAGGGAGTGCGTCGTCCCAATAAATATGGGGAGGACCCCAGGGCTCCTCAGACCCCTAATTAAGATGCAGTTTATAGGGGTATAGATGGATTCTTAATGCCCTATGCTCTTACAACAATTACCTTTGCTTCCAGAAAATTAGAACAGAAAGAAAATAATAGAAAGAGAAAGAATTATGAAGAAGTATATCTGTGAACTTTGCGGGTACATCTACGATCCCGAAGTGGGAGATCCTGATAGCGGCATCGCCCCCGGTACTCCCTTTGAATCCATCCCAGACGATTGGGCTTGCCCTCTCTGTGGTGCTGAAAAGTCGGACTTTGTTCCCTACAACGGCTAAACCCGACCCATCCTCCTCACGAGAGTGGGGATATTCATAAGCAATAAGACTCCCCTGTCTTTAGAGTGTTGGTTTATAAACCACGGCTCTTAGGGCAGGGGCTTTTTTTGTTCTCCTCCCTTGCGCATGAGGCGGAGGGCACCTACCGGATATTTGTACATTTGCATCCGGAATATAAACAATCGAAAATAGAAAGATATGCTACCTATCCATCAAACTTGTCAGCTGGAGGTAACCCTCCAAGATCACCACTCCGCCATCCATGTTGGCTCGGGAGATTTACCCGTTTTTGGCACGCCTGCCATGATTGCTCTTATGGAGAAGGCTTCGGTACAACTCGTAGCTCCCCATCTAGAAGAAGGGGCATCTACTGTGGGGATTCACCTTGATGTACACCATACTCGTGCCACGGCAATAGGGCAGACGGTGCGTGCGATGGCTACCCTTACCGAAGTGGATGGGCGTAAACTCGTCTTCGACATTCGAGCCGAAGATAGCCAAGGTGAGATTGGGCATGGTACGCTGGAGCGTTTCATTGTCTATCGGGAGAAGTTTATGGCAAAGCTCGCTTAATACAGCTTTTCCGCATCTACCGGCATAACGCTCCCCCGCTTATGCCGAGGAATTAAGGTGTCTATCCGAAAAAAGGTAGGCACCTCTTTTTTTTGTTTTAGGCTAGTTTTGGGGGCATTTTCCCCTGATTCTTTTGGAAAAATCACCCTGTAAATTTTCTTTTCTCCCCAGAAAGGGGAGTCGTTATTAGGTACCTCTTCTATACCTAAGAATGGTTGTTTTACTCTGAATTTGTCCGTTATTGTCATTTGCTTATTGCAATATGGAAAGTATTCCCTATCTTTGTTACCGAAAAATTGGTATCAATAGAATGGAAAGTCTTTTTAGGACACACGATCATTTATTGCGTGCACGTGAGAATACGGTACGGCGCACGCTGATGGATGAAATCGACCCCAAAGAACGCTTGGTAGGGATTGTGGGCGCTCGGGGAGTGGGTAAGACCACTTTCTTATTAGATTGGGCTAATGAAAAGTATGGGCCTCTTAATCGTAAGGCACTATACGTCAATCTAAACCAATTCCTATTTACAACAAAAACTCTTGTGGAGTTTGCCGGAGAGTTTGTGGCGGGTGGAGGCGAGACGCTTCTGCTCGACCAAATCTTTAAGTATCCCTCTTGGCGAGAAGAATTGCTGGAGTGCTACGAAAAATATCCCTCTCTCAAGATTATCTACTCGGGCTCTCCACTAATTGTGGGCACAGGCACGAATGGCTGGGTGCCGGTGGGAAAAACGTACGAATTGCTTGGCTTCTCTTTGCGAGAGTTCATCTATTCTCAGACGGGGGTAGAGCTCCCTCTGGTGCAGTGGGACGATATTCTCTATCGTCATATTGACCTCGCTCGGGAGATTCTGACAAAGCTCAATCCGCTACATTGGCTCAACGAGTACTTTCAGTACGGCTACTATCCCTACTTCATGGAGCAGCATAGCTCCTCCGAAGATGTTCTTAAAAACATCAACATGACACTAGAGGTTGATGTTATGTACATTCGTAATATCGATCAGCGTCTTCTCCCCAAGCTCCGTAAGCTTATCTATCTTATGGCCATGGAGGGCCCCTCTTTGCTCAATGTATCTCGCCTTGCCAAAGGCATTGATACCTCTAGAGCCACGGTGGCCAATTACGTGAATTTCTTACGCGATGCCCACCTCGTCAATTTGGTACACAAGAATGGTTCGGCAGAGGTGAAGGCGCCAACTGTTTTCTATTTGCAGAATACCAATCTTCTCTATGCCCTATTGCCTCATACCCCTATGGGTGCGCATGTGGGTAACGATGTGTGCCGTACGTTCTTCCTCAACCAGATAAACCAAGGTAGAAATGTGGAAGCATCAATACGGGCTAATGTCAATTTCATTATAGATGGTACGCAGGAGTTCCGTGTAGATCGTGAGATAATAGCCCGCTATCATCCCAAGCGTTTCTATGCCGTGCATGGCATTAATGTAGGGAGTCGCAACGTGATTCCCTTGTGGCTTTTTGGCTTCCTCTACTAAGTCTTTTTAGAAGACTTCCCTCAAACAAAAAACAAAACGAAAGAGAGAAAATTCTATTATCAAAGTAATACAAGCTATGGCAAAACAAAAGAAAATGATGACGTGCGACGGTAACCAAGCCGCAGCACACATCGCCTATATGTTTAGCGAAGTAGCCGCTATTTACCCCATTACTCCATCATCTACGATGGCTGAGTTTGTGGACGAATGGGCTGCTCAGAAGCGTAAAAACATATTCGGAGAAATTGTAAATGTAGAAGAAATGCAGAGCGAAGGTGGTGCCGTTGCAGCTATGCACGGGGCACTACAGGCAGGTGCTTTGGCTACTACCTTTACGGCATCTCAGGGGCTTTTGCTTATGCTCCCCAACATGTACAAGATTGCCGGGGAGTTGCTCCCGGGCGTTTTCCACGTTTCGGCTCGTGCTATCGCAGCGCAAGCTCTTTCTATCTTTGGGGACCAACAAGACGTGATGAGTGCACGTATGACCGGTTTTGCCCAACTCTGTACAGGCTCTGTTCAGGAGGTGATGGACCTTGCAGCTGTAGCTCATCTTACGGCCATTAAGAGCCGAGTGCCCTTTATCCACTTCTTCGATGGCTTCCGTACTTCACACGAAATTCAGAAGATTGAAAGCCTCGACAACGAAGATATTGCACCTCTAGTGGATCGTGATGCTTTGCTCGCCTTCCGCAACCGTGCACTTACTCCTAATAAGCCCGTAACTCGTGGTACGGCTCAGAATGGGGATATTTACTTCCAAAATAGAGAGGCTGCCAATCCGTTCTACCTCGCTGTGCCCGATATGGTACAGGAGTATATGGATAAGATGGCAGAGGTTACGGGTCGTAGCTACCACCTCTTCGATTACTATGGAGCCCCCGATGCAGACCGCGTAATTATCGCCATGGGTTCGGCAACGGAAGCTATCCGCGAAACCATCGATTACCTCCAAGCTAAGGGCGAAAAGGTAGGTCTCCTTGCCGTTCACCTCTATCGTCCGTTTAGCATCAAACACTTCTTGAAGGCATTGCCCACAACGGTAAAACGTATTGCCGTGCTCGATCGCACTAAAGAACCCGGTGCATTGGGCGATCCCCTCTACATGGATGTGTGCAATGTATTCTATGGAAAGGAAAACGCTCCTCTCATCGTAGGCGGTCGTTACGGGCTATCTTCTAAGGATACAACTCCTGCTCAGATTGCTTCGGTATTCGAGAATTTGAGTCTCCCCACTCCCAAGAATCATTTTACCATCGGGATTGTAGATGACGTTACCTTCTCGTCACTTCCCCAACACGAAGACCTCATCTTTGCCGACGGCACATTCGAAGCAAAGTTCTTCGGCCTTGGTGCCGATGGTACCGTAGGTGCCAATAAAAACTCGGTGAAGATCATCGGGGATAATACCAATAAGTATTGCCAGGCTTACTTCGCTTACGACTCGAAAAAGTCGGGCGGTTTCACAGCTTCGCACCTCCGCTTCGGCGATAAGCCCATTCGTTCTACCTATTTGGTGGTAACTCCGGACTTTGTAGCTTGCCACGTGCCGGCCTACCTCCATATGTACGATGTGCTCAAGGGGCTCAAGAAGAACGGAACATTCCTTCTCAACTCTATCTGGGCTCCCGAAGATATTGAGCAACATCTCCCCAACAAGGTAAAGCGTTATCTAGCGAAAAACAATATCCGCTTCTATACGATCAACGCAACGGCTATTGCTCAGGAGATTGGTTTGGGCAACCGCACCAATACGATCTTGCAATCGGCTTTCTTTAAGATTGCCAACGTAATCCCCTACGATCTCGCTGTAGAGCAGATGAAGAAATTCATCGTTAAGAGCTACGCTAAGAAGGGCGACGACGTGGTAAACAAGAACTATGCAGCCGTAGACCGTGGTAGTGAGATCATCGAAATCCCTGTAAAGGCTGAGTGGGCAAATCTCGAAGATGACGCACCCGTTCGCCACACAGACGATACAGACTTTATCCACGATGTGGTACGCAAAGTCAATGCACAAGCCGGAGACGACCTTCCCGTAAGTGCCTTTGTCGGTCGAGAAGATGGTACATGGGATAATGGTACGGCAGCCAGCGAAAAGCGTGGTGTGGCTACCTTCGTTCCCGTCTGGAAGATGGAAAATTGTATCCAATGTAACCAGTGTGCGTTTGTGTGTCCTCACGCAACGATCCGTCCTTTCCTCCTCGATGCTACCGAAAAGAACACAACCGGTGTTGCAACGCTCGAGGCAATGGGTAAGGGTCTCAAGGAGGCCGGCTTAGGATTCCGCATACAAGTGGATGTGCTCGACTGCTTGGGCTGTGGCAATTGTGCCAACGTTTGTCCGGGTAACAAGGGCGGTAAGGCTCTAGAAATGGTGCCCCTTACCACACAATACGACGAGCAGGACAACTGGGATAAGATGGTTAAGCAGGTGACCAATAAGTCTAAATTGGTAGATGTTTTGGCCAATGTGAAGAATAGCCAGTTTGCACAACCCCTCTTTGAGTTCTCCGGTGCTTGTTCGGGTTGTGGTGAAACTCCCTATGTTAAGCTCATCTCACAACTCTTCGGTACGCGTCAGATGGTAGCCAATGCTACGGGTTGTTCGTCTATCTATTCCGCTTCGGCTCCTTCTACTCCTTATACTACGGATGCTTGTGGTCACGGTCCTGCATGGGCTAACTCTCTCTTCGAAGACAATGCCGAGTTTGGCTTGGGTATGCGCATTGCTGCCAATACGATGAGAGAGCGCTTGTCGCACGTGGTAGAAAAGGCGTTGGCAGATGGAGCGGTTGCTGGTGAACTAAAGGCTCTTCTCGAAGAGTGGACTGCTAACTTCGAAAACTCTGCAGAAACACGTCGTCTCAGCGATGCCATCCTACCTTTGCTAGAGGCTGATAAGGCTCCTGCTTTGGCCGAAATGCGTGAACTTAAAGACTACTTCCTCAAGCATTCACAATGGATCATCGGTGGGGACGGTTGGGCATACGACATCGGCTTCGGTGGCCTCGACCATGTACTCGCTTCGGGCAAGAACGTGAATGTACTCGTACTCGATACTGAGGTATATTCTAATACAGGTGGACAGAGCTCTAAGAGTACTCCGTTGGGTGCTATTGCCAAGTTTGCTGCCGGTGGTAAGCGAGTTCGCAAAAAAGACCTCGGGCTTATTGCCACTACATACGGCTATGTATATGTAGCTCAGATCGCCATGGGAGCTAACCAAGCTCAGACGCTTAAGGTAATCCGTGAGGCTGAAGCTTACGATGGACCTTCGCTCGTTATTGCTTACGCTCCCTGTATCTCTCACGGACTCAAGGGCGGTATGGGTAATGCTCAGAGTGAGGAAAAACGCGCTGTAGAGTGCGGTTACTGGCACCTCTGGCACTACGATCCTACGTTGGCCGAAGAGGGCAAGAACCCCTTCTCATTCGATAGTAAGGAACCGGATTGGAGTAAGTTTAAGGACTTCCTCAAGAGCGAAGTGCGTTACTCTTCTCTCTATAAGCAGTTCCCCGACGAAGCAGAAGAGCTTGCCGAGGCATCTCTCGAAGCTGCTAAGTATCGCTACAATAGCTATCAACGTCTCGTTAAGACAGATTGGAGTGTAGAGGAGTAACCCTCCTCTCACTACCTTTTGCTTCTCGTCTCTTTGCCCTTAATGTGGAAAAGCACGGGGCAAGAGACGACCTGTAAAATAGTAAGAGAGGCCGTGCCACAGCACCCGGTTTGGGGGAGCATGACGCAGCCTCTCTCGTTTTCCTTTAGGATGAGTGGATTCCTTTCTAAGGAAAACATTCTGAGCGAACTACCCAAAGATACAGAGCAAATTCGAGTTTACTCAGAGTATCTTTTGGTAGCCTCTCAGGTTCTTTTATAAGGGCTTCTATTTCCTCGCTTAGGGAAACCCATGTGTTTTTGCAGTGGTATTTCAGTTTTTATTGAATGAGTAGCTTGTGCGTTCTTCCTCCAATGGATACGATGTAAACGCCTGTTGCCAAAGACTCAATGTGGAGTCGAGCAGCTCCGTTGGCATCCGTTCTCCCATGAGCCATTAGTTCCCCTTCTGTAGAGTAGAGGCGTGCATAAGTATTGGGAGTGGCGTTGTTGATACATAGTACTTTGCTAGATGGGGTTACGTAAAGCACAGGTGCTTTCTGACCCATAGCCTCTAGCGAAGTCGGCTCTCCCGGATAGGGAACCCAGCCTTCCCCATCATGTTGGTTGACCTCCCAGTTTTTCTTTTTAGCAATGGCTACATCTTCTGTGGTGCATTGGTTCTGTTCGTTCTTGTCCCAGCCTGCATATGCCCCAAAAAGTCCGGGGGTTGTTGCTCTTGTTCTATCGGGTAATGCTTCCATTAAACGTGTCATCGCATCGTCTCTTAGGTGGTTTACGGTGGCCGAGAGCGAGGTGAGGTACTCGACTTTCCCCAGTTTGAGTTCTGAGATTTGGTTGAGAGAGCAAATGATGTTTTCCAAATTGGGGCAGTCTGTGAGATCTAAAGTCTGAAGTTGATTCTGGTAGCAAGTTAAGAATGTCAGGAGAGGACAATTCTTCAGAGAGAGTGTTTTTATAAAGTTCATAGAGCAATCCAATGTGTTTAACTGAGTCTGATTGGATAGGTCTAGTGCCGTGAGGGCGTTCTCTACACAGTAAAGTTCTCGGAGATTATTGGTGTTCTTGAGGACAATTTCTGTCAGATCGTTTTGTCTGCAATCGAGCTTAACCAAATCGGAACAGTCCTCAAGCGTGATGGATGTTGCCTTTACAGCAATAAAATTGAGCTCTTGCACCTTTCCCTTTATGGAGATCGTGGGATCGGTTAATGTATAGGTAGCCCAACCTTCTCCGTAGGGATTGGGGTTGGCTTCGGTGCCGGAAACGGTAAAATCACCAAGCGCAATGACCCTGAGATTCATCTTATCCCCCTTGGCCTTGTTGGTCTTAATGGTGATCGTCCCCTGTGCAAAACTCCGCATAGAGAGCCCGGAGAATCCTAAAAATAGAGCAGCAGAAAGGAGTGCGAATATTACCCTTTGCTTCCCAAATGTAAAACTAGTCTTCATAAGCATATATTACTAAGTCAATCCTATATTTCTTTCAATAGTCGCTTTGTGTAAGCCCTAAAGTTTTCAAATTAATGTTCTGGCGCAAAGATATGAAACTTTTTGATTATGCAATGCCTTAAAGGGAGAAATAATATTTTGTCTAAAGTGTTTCTTTTTACCCTAAGGGGCAATCTCCCTGTACACTTTGTCTTCTTTGTCGTTTCCCCTTCCTATAAGTGGCGGCGAATCAGCACCTAAACTCCTCTCTTATGATGCTTTAGAGGAGATTTTAGCGTACCTTTGCAGGCGATGACATTTGACGAACTCAAACTTAGTGCACCCCTGCTGGACGCAGTTAGTGCCTTGGGATTCACAGAGGCGATGCCTGTTCAGGCTGCCGTAATCCCCTATCTATTAGAAGATAACATAGACCTTATAGCGTTGGCGCAGACGGGTACGGGCAAAACAGCCGCTTACGGTTTACCCCTTCTGGAGAAGCTCCGTCCCCAACGTGATTTCCCCCAAGCATTAGTCCTTTCTCCCACACGAGAGCTTTGCTTGCAGATTGCAAGCGATTTGGAGTCTTTTGCTAAATTTCTACCGGAGGTGCGTGTTTTAGCTGTCTACGGAGGTAGCTCCATAGAGACGCAGATACGCTCCCTCAAACGTGGTGTAGACATAGTAGTAGCCACCCCCGGGCGTTTGCTCGACTTGATGCGCCGCCGTGCTATCTCACTCGAAGGGATTCATACGGTAGTGCTCGATGAGGCAGATGAGATGCTCAATATGGGCTTTAGCGAAGATCTTAAAGCCATCCTTTCGGAGATTCCCGAAGAGCGTAATTTGCTTCTTTTCTCGGCCACGATGTCTCGAGAGATCGCTACCATTGCACACAGCTATCTGCACGATCCCAAAGAGATAACCATTGGGCGTAAGAACGAAGCCAATAGCAATATTCGCCATATTTACTACCTCGTGCCGGCTCGGCAACGCTATCTTGCCCTCAAACGGATTGTCGATTTCTATCCCTCTATTTACGGGATTGTCTTCTGCCGTACACGCATGGAAACCAAAGAAATAGCCGAGCACCTGATTGCCGATGGCTATAATGCCGATGCACTCCACGGGGATTTGAGTCAGGAGCAGCGCGATCGTGTGATGCAACGCTTCCGTAGTGGGCACTTGCAACTCCTTGTCGCTACCGATGTGGCAGCCCGAGGGTTGGATGTGGATAACCTAACACACGTGATTCACTACGGCCTCCCCGATGATGTGGAGAACTATACGCACCGCTCGGGGCGTACGGCTCGTGCCGGCAAAACCGGGCTTTCGATTGCGCTTTGCCACCTCAGGGAGAAGAGCCGCATTCGTAGCATTGAGAAACTAATTGGTGCCAAAATGGAGGTCGGCGCATTGCCTTCGGGGCGCGAGATTTGTAGCAAGCATCTCTTCCACCTTGCCGATCGGTTGGAGCATGTAGACTCTAGCGCTCATACCGAAGAGATTGCTGCCATCTTGCCGGAAGTAAGTCAAAAACTCTCGTGGCTTGACCGTGATGAACTCCTTCGCCGCCTCATGACACTTGAGTTTGAGCGTTTCTTTGCTTACTATAGTACCGCAGAGGAGATCGAACCCGAGAGCCTGAAGCGTGAGTCAAGAGACGAGAAACGCGAGAGACGAAATAGTGCGCCTCGTGTGGTAGAGGAGGGGATGACGCGTCTCTTTATCAACTTTGGTAAGACGGATCGCCTCTTCCCGAATAAACTTATCGAGCTGATCAATCGTTGTGTGCCGGGGAGAGTGCGTATTGGCAAGATTGACCTGATGCAAAAGTTTTCTTTCTTCGAAGTGGATAGCCATGATGCCCATCGTCTGATCGAAGAGCTCTCTCAATACGAAGTGGAGGGGCGGCGCATTATCGTTGATTATGCCGATGCTGCGGATGGCTCCGACTCTAAAAGGGAAACCGCTCGTGGCAGGAAAGACTCGCCCCCTAGGGAGAAGCACTTCCGTAAAGACAAGGCTCCGCGTAAGCCCCTGCCCAAACCCAAAGAAAAGAGGAAGAGACGATAGGGAGTGTAGTTGCGCCTAGTGTGTGCCCTCCCCTGATGCATTAAAGGCCTTTCGGAGCCCTGCGGCTGGGATAAGAGTAGGGATTTTTAGGATTTGATTTTACCCAATAGTAGGTAGAAGAGGACAAGGAGTCTCTAATATTTGTATATTTGTGCTCTATAGAAATCACAGAAAGGAGGATGTAGTATGGACGAACACAAACACATTCATCACGATTGTCACGAGCATCATCACGAGCACGCTCATGAGCATAAGCACGGCGATCATCATGGGCACCACCATGCACTCGGGCATCATCACCACTCCGCAACAGGTAATATCAAAGTCGCTTTTTGGCTTAATATCTCCTTTGCTCTCTTCGAACTCATAGGCGGTTTCTTCACCTCGAGTATCGCGATTCTCTCCGATGCCTTGCACGACTTTGGGGACGCTTTGTCGCTGGGAGTTGCCTGGTATCTGCAGAAGTTGAGCGAGCGAGGGCGCGATGCTCGTTTTAGCTATGGCTACAAACGTTTTTCGCTTTTGGGAGCCCTCTTTATCTCGGTGGTATTGATTGTCGGCTCTATCTTCGTCTTAACGGCGGCAGCAAAACGACTGATCGAACCCGGCGAGCCTAAGGCCGGATGGATGCTTGTCATCGCCATTGTTGGTTTGGTGGTAAACGGAGTTGCGGCTCTGAGAGTGGGCAAAGGTCATTCGTTTAATGAGCGAGCCGTAATGCTCCACCTCCTGGAGGATGTACTGGGCTGGGCTGCTGTCTTGATTGTCAGTGTGGTAATGGTTTTCGTTAACCTGCCGATTCTCGACCCTATTCTCTCTATTGCTATCTCTTGTTGGGTGCTGTTTAATGTGGTTCGCACCCTTATTGGTACGTTCAAAGTGTTCCTACAAGGTGTGCCCACGGACATAGATTTGCCGGCATTGGAGCAGGCTATTGCAGAGATGCCCGAGGTCTTGTCTACCCACGATGTACACCTTTGGAGTGTCGATGGCGAGCTGCATGTGCTTACCATCCATGTGGTATTCAATCCCGAGAGCTGCGTCTCGCCTACTGAGGTACTTGCCCTCAAAGAGCGTGTGCGTGCGATTGCCAAGGAGGCCGGAGTGCAGCACGCTACCATAGAGATGGATGCTCCGGATACCCCTTGCGGTATGGAGCATTGCTGCGATTGACGCCCGCATGATCACCCCCATAATGCCCAGCGCAACACAGCCTTTGGAGGAAGAGGAGGAGCAAGTAGGCTTCGGCTCACACAATATATACGCTCCCAACTTTTCTCTCTTTTCGGCTTTGTCTTTCTTCCCATGGCAGGAGTTCTTCGTCGCAAATGGCTTCGACGGAGAGTTCCCTGCCATTATTTATAGTGATGATCGTGGGGAGCAACTGTACCAAGAGGTGATGGGGCAACTCGACCTGCTGGCACAAGACCCCTCGCTTCACTGCACCTTGGGGCTGACGTATCAGAGCGATGAGCAAAATATGGGGCAGGGATTAACTGGTTTGCTCGAGGTCGAATTGATGACCAAAACCCTGCCTGATTTCTTAACTTTTTCTGGGCAGAATGGAACCTCTATTCTGCCCTATATTTTCCAAACAATCAGCCTGTGGGTGGCCAACGAAATACGTGGTTTCGGAGAGTCTTTTCCGCTAGTTTCTGCCACGTCTCTCGCTCCGCTTGAAATATCGGACGCCCAAGGCTACCGAGCCTCCTACACCCTTCGCCTACCCTCCCTCCCCTCCGAGGAGAGATAAAAAGGTCACTAGAAGGCTATCCTCTCCTCTTCCTTTGGGGATAAAATAACTCCAAAATAATTTTCTTTTTGCCATTTGTAGTTTCGATCTTGGGTGAAAATGTTTGCTCATTAGTCGAATTTGTTTATATTTGTGCTGCAATTGAATTTGGGAGTCTCGCTAAAAAGTGCCACTTCTGAGGTTGCTAACGTGCGAGGATTCTCGCTTCAAAGAAGAAATAAACAGAATAAAAGAATATAGTTATGGCGCAGAAGAAAATTAATTACGAGCTCCTCACTTGGGTGCTTCTACCCTATTTTATCATTATCTTCTTTATTAAATCCTGGTACGAGCTTCCCGCAGAAGGTGAGCTAAACCTAATGCCGATAGTGGTAGGGCTCTCCACGCTTCCTATAGTCGCATTCTTGGTGATGAGGCTCTTTGCTCTTATTGATAAGAAAAGGAAGAAAGAGGTGATTCTCCCTCGTTGGAGAGACCTGTTTTTTGTCTATGTGTTGGCCTTTGCCGGGGCGTTCGTGTGCTTGTCTTATTCCACACGTGCGTTCTGGATTGCAGTACCTGTTCTGATGGTATTTGCTTCCATTTTCATGCTTATAAAAGCCTTTATTGCTACTAGGCCCGAGCCGAAAGAGTAATCTAGTAGTATATAAATCTCTGAGGGTGCAGTGCGAGGCAAAGAGAGCCTCCCTGCACCCTTTTTCTTGCCCAAAAGGGAAGGAAAGAGAGCGAGGCTTGAATACGCATAAGCGGAGGTGTGGCTTGCCGTTTAGCATCCTAGAGGCTAAAAGCTCCCCTAGAGGGGCAAAGTTTTCCACGTAGGTTTTTCGTATCTTTGCAATAAATCAGATGAGCCTATAGCTTATGGAACAGAAAAAAATACTCTACATAGCTCAGGAGATTACCCCTTACTTAGACGAAACCCCAATGGGATCTTTTGCTCGCTTGCTCCCCCAAATCGTGCAAGAAGCAGGGGATGATGTGCGCGTTTTTATGCCTAAGTATGGAACGATTAATGAGCGTCGCCATCAGTTGCATGAGGTGATTCGTCTTTCGGGTATCAATATCATTGTCAACGATACAGACTGTCAGTTACTCATCAAGGTGGCATCGGTACCTCAAACTCGCATCCAAGTTTACTTCATAGATAACAAGGAGTTTTTCCAACGTAAGAGCCAGTTTGGGATAGAGGATAAGTATGGCAACGATACCGCAGAGCGCTCTATATTCTTCTTCCGAGGGGTATTTGAGGCTATCAAGAGATTGCGCTGGATCCCCGATATCATCCATTGTACGGGGTGGTTTGCCGCTCTTGCCCCCTTGTATCTGCACACGCTCTACAAAGACGACCCCGATATTGGCAAGGCTAAAGTGGTTTACACACCCTTTGATACAGAGGTAACAGGAGATATTACGGAGAAGCTTTTTGATATATTGGCGTTCGATAATCTCAAAGACGATTGGGTGGCTCCGCTACAAGGAGCCTACGACCCCGAAGCTCTCCGCCGCATTGCGATAAATTACAGCGATGGTGTGATATTGCCCGCAGAAGAGGCCGGGAAATGGACTTCTGCCAAGTATGCAAAGCAGCTCGGTAAGCCTATCTTGTCATATCCCGGCATGCAGAAAGAGCAGGCCGATGATTATCGCCAATTCTATAATAGCCTTTTGCAGTAAGAAATATCTTATCTTAGCAGCCGAAATAGTACCCTCTCTCTCTGTTTCGTCCTCTCCGCTGTGGGAGAATGTGTGGTAGGGGAGTAGGTCAGTTATCTATTATATAGATGAGGATAATAAAACAATCATTCTGGGCTGCCTTGGCAGCTTTCGCCATCGGAGCTTCTGTCTTTGCGGGTTGCAACGACAATGCCTCCAAAGTGGGTTTTACTACACAGCCGAAAGATGAAGCGCTTACGGCAAAGGCAGATACATTTCTACTAAGTGCTCAAACGGTGGAGGTGCCGAGTATCTACTCACGCTCCACTTATACGCTTTTGGGGCAGCTTAGCGATCCTCTTTTTGGGGACTTGCGTTCGTCGTATATTACGCGCTTGCGTCATGCTCCGGGCTTCAAGTTTGCACATGAGCCTGAGGGTAAGAAAATAGACTCCGTCCTAGTAGAGATTAGTTACTCCTCGTGGGCAGGCGATAGCACTTTGTGGGCAAAAGCCTCTATTTATGAGGTTACAAAGCCCCTCCCGGATAGTCACTACTCCGGAGACATTCAACCCTATCTCGAAGGGGCTAAACGTCTGGGTAGTGGGAGCTACAAGGCAGGAAATAAGATAGGAGATCATTACGCCTATATCCCTGTGGATAGGGAGATTGGTCAGCGTTTCTACGATGCCTCTGTACAGCATCCCGAGTATTTCGACAATCAGAAAGCCTTTGAAGAAAACCTCTTGAGGGGGATTTATGTGGAAGCCTCTACGGGGTCGGGCTGCATGCTTAGCGTCTATAGTACGGCATTGCTTATCTACTATACGTATACGGCTAAGGGCAAAACGGCAGATGGTAAGGCAGATTCTATACACCACAAGCGGGCTTCGTATCGCTTTGCCAATACCAATCAGCTCTATCTCTCGCAGCAATTCGATCATGCCAATAGGGATGAGCTCTTGAAGCCCAACAGCACATATAGTTTCATTACCTCGCCATTGGGGTTGGCAACGGAGCTTACGCTCACTACAGAAGACCTCAATAAGGTGGTGAAGTCCGGCTGGAACCAAAAGACCAAGAGGCTTTTTAATGAAGCCAAATTGACCCTCCCTGTAGACATCCCAGCCCATGGGCGTACCGTGTTGCAGCCGCCGAAGTATCTTTTGCTGCTACCTGCGGACTCGGTAAAGAACTTCTTCGAAACAGGGCAATCGCACCTCACACAACCCGATATTGCTTTCTTGTCGTCGGAGTACAGCGTCTTGTCTAGGCAGTACAATTTCAGTAACATCAGTAAGTTGATTACCCGACATGTTTTGAATCATAAGTCGGAGACAGCTTCTTCTATAGAGATAAAGGAACCCCTTCGCTTGCTACTTGTGCCTGTAAGCCTAGAGGGAGGGAAAGCAGGCTCTTCGTCCTCTAGCGTTACAGGGGTGGCGCATTACTTATTCCCTTCCGGGGTGCGTATTAAGTTAGATAAGAGCAAGATACGTTTGGGGATTATCCATACGACCTATGAGTAAACCACCTCTTTGACGAGTCTTCCCTCGATTGCCGCTTAGGTGTCGATGGGAGACTCGTATTTTTAGAGAGAGGAGTTTTGTTTCGCATTGAGAGATGACGTTTGAATACAAAAGAGAGTAGTACTTGACAAAAACAAGAGATAGAGCACGATGAAAAACGTAAACCTTCGCCTCAAACTTATCGTTATGAATTTCCTCCAATTTGCCGTTTGGGGGGCTTATCTTATCTCTATGGGGCGTTATTTGGGTACGCATGGCTTGGGGGATAAAATCGGTATTTTTTATTCCATCCAAGGTATTGTCTCCATCTTTATGCCGGCACTTATGGGGATTGTTGCAGACCGCTGGATCCCTGCCCAACGCCTATTGGGGCTCTGTCATGTCATTGCCGGTGGTGCCATGATCGCCCTCTCTTATGTAGCACAATCGCTGGGGGATGCTCCTACTTTTTCTGCACTTTTCCCTCTTTATACGCTTAGCGTTGCCTTTTATATGCCTACGTTGGCTCTGAGCAACTCGGTGGCTTATTCCGGTTTGGAGCAGGCGGGCGAAGATATTGTGAAGGCATTCCCTCCCATTCGTATCTTTGGTACTATCGGTTTTATCGTGAGTATGCTGGCGGTGGACGCCCTCGGCTTCCAGGAGACGCCCCTGCAGTTCCTCCTCTCGGGCGGGATAGGGATTCTCTTTTTCCTCTACTCTTTCTTCTTGCCCCACTGCCCTACGGCTCCTCGGGGCGAGAAAAAAAGTTTGTCCGAGGCCTTTGGGCTCAAGGCTTTTACGCTCTTCCGTGAGCCTAAGATGGCGCTTTTCTTCCTCTTTTCGATGCTACTTGGGATCAATTTGCAGATCACCAATGGTTTTGCCAATCCCTATCTAGGAGCCTTTGGAGAGCTGCCGGAGTATGCTGAGGCTTTCGGGGTAAAGCATTCTAATATGCTTATTTCTCTCTCTCAGATCTCCGAAACTCTTTGTATTCTGCTCATTCCGTTCCTCCTTCGTCGCCTCGGTATCAAGCGAGTTATGCTGATTGCCATGATTTGTTGGGTACTTCGTTTCTCGCTCCTCGGTGCCGGGAATCCAAGCGGAGGGCTCTGGCTTTTCGTCCTCAGCATGATTGTCTACGGGATGGCATTCGACTTCTTCAACGTATCCGGCTCTCTCTTTGTCGATCGTGAGACGGATAGTAGTATGCGATCGAGCGCACAGGGCCTTTTTATACTCATGACTAATGGTATTGGAGCCACCATCGGCACGTTGGGGGCGCAGTGGGTCGTTAATTATTTTGTGGAGAGTGAGCACGATGCCGTAGCACGTCTCGAAGGGTGGGCTACCAGCTGGTATTTCTTTGCTGCCTATGCCTTTGTGATCACGATTCTTTTCTGGATATTTTTCCGCTACGAGGGCGATCGCCAAGGAGCGAAGCCCAAGAAGGTAGAACACAAATAACAGATAACAATGAATGCTGCACTTATTTGGCTTATAGCCTCTATCCTGCTTTTTGCAGCCGAGATCATTACTCCCGGCTTTGTATTGGCTTGCTTTGGTGCCGGTGCTTTGGTGGCGTGTATCCCGGCCTTACTGGGGTTAGGGATTGTTTGGCAGGTCGTTGTCTTTGCGTTGGGTAGTTTGCTGGCACTTTTTCTGTTGCGTCCTGTGCTCCAGAGACTATCCAAGAATAAGAAAACACCCACTACGGGGATGGATGCGCTTATCGGCAAAAAGGCAAGAGTGGTGCGAGAGGTTTCTTCTCGGCAAGGAGGGCGCGTTGCTATTGATGGAGACGAGTGGCCTGCGGTGGTGCTCGCCGAAGATCTAGAGATTCCCCAAGATGTTTTTGTAAAGGTGGTGAGCTACGATAGTATTGTACTTGTCGTAGAACCATTCGAGAGTTAGTTTCATATCCTAATAAATACACACATATATGAGTAGTACACTTATAGTAGTTGGAGCTATTTTATTGCTCGTTATTTTCTTCATCTCTAAGGGGCTTACTATTGTCCAGCAGAGTGAAACGGTGATTATCGAGCGACTAGGTCGCTATCACAAAACGCTCTCTTCGGGGGTTAATATCATCATGCCTTTTATTGACAAGGCGCGCCCGATGACTTGGCGTTATACGTTACAAAGCTCTAAGGGTACTCCCGTAGTACGCTTTAGCAGCATCACCCATATCGATTTGCGAGAGACCGTATACGACTTTGCCCGCCAGAGTGTGATTACACGCGACAATGTGGTAACGGAGATCAATGCCATACTCTACTTCCAAATTGTAGATCCCATGCGAGCTATGTATGAGATTAGCAATTTGCCGGTGGCTATTGAGATGCTTACGCAGACAAGTTTGCGTAACGTTATCGGAGAAATGGATCTCGACGAGACCCTTACCAGCCGAGATACGATCAATAGTAAGTTGCGCGATATTCTCGATGAGGCCACCAATAAGTGGGGCGTTAAGGTCAATCGTGTAGAGTTGCAGGATATCAATCCTCCCCGAGACATCCGCGATGCGATGGAGAAGCAGATGCGTGCCGAGCGTGATAAGCGTGCCCAAATCCTTACAGCCGAGGGGCAAAAGGAAGCGGTTATCCGTGAGTCGGAAGGTAAGATGCAGCAGTCTATCAACCATGCTGAGGGTGCTCGCCAAGCCGAGATACTTGCTGCCGAGGCAGAAAAGCAGGCAAAGATACTCCGTGCTGAGGGAGAAGCCGAAGCCATTCGCCGTATTACGAATGCCGTAGGTGCCTCCGGAGCAGACCCCGCTCAGTACCTTATAGCCATGCGTTACCTCGAAGTTTTGGGAACGATGGGTACCAGCAAGAGCGACAAGGTTGTCTACCTCCCCTTCGAGGCTACGGGCATCCTCTCTGCCATTGGGGGTATCAAAGATATTGCCGGTGGGGCAAAAGGTCCCTTGGCTCCCCTTGTTAAGGAGGTAAAGAACATGCCTCCTGCAACTCCGAAACCCACTACAATGCCGGTATCAGACCCACTAGATTTCTAAAAGAATAATCCATTTGCCCACCTCCGAGGTTCGTCTCCCGTTTTTTTTCTTTGGGAGACAATAGGCTCTAGGAGAGTGGGCAGCTTTTTGTACCATTCTATGCCTGATAAGGAATATCCTGTAGAGGTCTCTTTGGTCATTCCTCTCTACAACGAAGAGGAGTCGCTCCGCGAGTTGCATAGCCGCATCCGCCAAGCGATGATTTCTGCTCACTACAGCTACGAAGTGATTTTTGTGGATGATGGTAGCACTGATGGCTCATGGCGCGAGATTGAGCGTCTTGCAGCCGAATACCCCGAGGTGCGTGCGCTTCGCTTTGCTCGCAACTATGGAAAGTCGCCCGGCTTGCAATGCGGTTTTGCCCGAGCGCGCGGACGGATTGTGTGTACCCTCGATGCCGATTTGCAGGACCAGCCCGAGGAGCTGCCCGAGATGTGCCGCCTCATCACCGAGGAGGGCTACGACTTAGTCAGTGGATGGAAGAAAAAACGGTACGACCCGGTGTTGAGCAAAAACCTCCCCAGCAAGTTGTTCAATGCCACGGCACGGCGCGTTTCGGGGATTCGCAATCTGCACGACTTCAATTGTGGGCTCAAGGCGTACCGCCACGAGGTGGTAAAAAGTATCGAGCTCTACAACGATATGCACCGCTATATCCCCTATTTGGCGAAAAATGCCGGCTTTACACGTATTACGGAGAAGCCCGTGGTGCATACGAAACGCAAGTACGGGGTATCTAAGTTCGGCTGGGATCGCTATTTCAATGGCTACCTAGACCTGCTTACCCTTTGGTTTACTTCTCGTTTCGGTCGTAAGCCCATGCACTTTTTTGGCTTCTGGGGGAGTTTGGTTTTCTTAATCGGGATGATTGCACTCATTGTGGTGCTCGTGACCAAGTTTGTAGCCCTCTCGCGGGGGATTCCGGCACCTCTCGTAACCGATAGAGTTTACTTCTACATCGCCTTGGTTGCCATGATTATTGGTACACAACTCTTCTGCGCCGGCTTTTTGGGCGAGCTGCTAAGCCGGCAATATAGCAACCGCAACGAATACAATATAAGGGAAGAAATTGGTAAGGAATGAAAGCTAATCTTTTGCGTTTTGCTCCCTTCTTGGGGCTTCTTTTACTGCTGCAATTACAAGCTTGTAAGCCTTCTCGCCCTGCCTACATCAGTGAGATGGGCGAGGTCTTTCATACACTCTACCACATGAAGTACGCAGCCGACTCCTCGGCACACCTTGAGGTGGAGCAGGCTTTGAGCGAACTCAACTATACCGCCAACCCTTTCGATTCAACCTCCTTGCTCTATGCCATTAACAACAATCGTACGGAGCTTGTCAACGAGGGCTTTGTGGAATTGCTGACGACCGCCCAGGAGTATGGTCGCCTCTCGGGCGGATTTTATGATGTAACGGTGGCTCCCCTTGTCAATGCGTGGGGCTTTGGCTTCTCTCCTTCGCCTTGGAAGGGCGGTGAGGTGCCGGCTTCTGCCATCGATAGTATTCTCTCCTTTGTTGGTTATGATAAGGTAACGCTCCGTGGTGATACGCTCAAGAAAGCAGACCCTAGGATGCAAATCGATTTCTCTTCCATTGCCAAAGGGATGGCGTCCGATTATGTGGCTCGTGCTCTTCGTGCTAAAGGGATCCGAGATTATATGGTAGAGATTGGGGGAGAGATTGCCTATGGAGGAGTAAATCCCGAGGGGAAACCTTGGCGTATTGGCATCAATAAACCGAGCCTTGATAGCACAGGGCTGGAGCATTACGAAGAGTATGAAATGATCATAGACCTACCGGGAGAGCGAGGCGGAGTGGCTACTTCGGGTAATTACCGTAACTTCAAAGTGCGCGAAGATGGCACTCTCTATGCCCACACTATAGACCCACACACAGGGCGACCTGCCGAGACCGATGTGCTGAGTGCCACCATCCTGCATCCCGATTGCTACCGAGCTGATGCTTTGGCCACAGCGGCTATGGCTCTAGGGGCAGAGCGTGCCGAGAAAATGCTTCGCGCTATCCCCTCCGTGGAGTACCTCCTGATTGTTGCCTCTCCCCGAGGAGCAAAGTCCGCTTATGAGGTGCGTCGCAGTGCCAATTTCCCTCCGGATCAACAATAATCCTTACTCAAATTTGTATCCACTATTCGTATGAAAAATAAAAAGAATCTATTGCTTCCGATGGTAGCTCTCCTCTTGGGAGTGACCTTGCTAGGGGCTTGTTCGACAAAGAAAAAGCAAGAGATGAATCAAAAGGAATCTGAGTTGCCCTCGTCTATCTATGTTGGGATGCCGGTAGAGGCCGGGGATAACAATACCCCCGGACAGGTTGTGCCGGACAGAATCGGTGCCGGACGCCCTATTG
>ERZ773046.469-NODE-469-length-25998-cov-43.822534_pt1 | contig 25998 bp, 25 predicted proteins | sample MGYA00580634_ERZ773046 | MGnify/ENA primary metagenome ERZ773046 (study PRJEB29015, sample SAMEA2738127) | human oral metagenome | biome: human oral; feature: human-associated habitat; material: saliva | place: China | collected 2159 ... | reverse complement strand
CGGGGGAGAACTGCTTGCAGGGACCGCACCAATCTGCCCAGAAGTCCAGGAAGACAATATCGTTGCTCTCGACGGTAGCAGTCAGGTTCTGCTGAGTAATTTCATTAGTAGCCATGAGATAAAGCTACACCCTCAAGACCCCAATCGCTAATTGTTCGCTCTGGGATTCAAACATGTGAAAGATATGACAAATTGCGGTCATAGTAAATACTTTTTGCGGCTGTTTCAGCCGGTTCACGGGCGTGTCGCGAATACTCTGGCGAATGCCCCTGTAGCCGAATGATGGAGGCGCCCGACCCGGCGGGCGAAGCCCCGTGGTCGTCCCCTACAGCATCCTGAGGAAAGCACCCAATGCGGGCACCCAGAAAATACGGGCGCAACCATGAAAGACCGTTGCTGTGGAAGACCACTGTGGTGGAAGATTACCGCGGTGGAAAGCCGCTGGGTTGGAAAGCGGCTGCGGAATCCGCTATAAAACTGGTTTTAGATACACAAAAGCCCGGTTACTTTCGTAACCGGGCTATTTGTGGCAGGTGAGGGATTCGAACCCCCGTAGGCAGTGCCAGCTGATTTACAGTCAGCCCCCTTTGGCCGCTCGGGTAACCTGCCGCCTAGCTAGGTGCTAGTTGCTCGCTCAAGCGAACAGAGACTACTCTACAGCAGTTTTAGGGACTTGTACACTTCACATAGGGTTTTGTGACGAAGGTTATATGTCTGGTTGTATTTATCGTCTTTTCGTCACACAAGAGCGTCAGCGCACGCTCACCGCGCGCCCATATCTATCGCAGCGCCCACGCTCTCACCTTATGAATAAAGCCGCGAATAAAGCCACCGCCTACAGCAGTTTTAGAAGGAGCGGGAAGGAGTATCGCCATCCTGCTCAAGCAGAAGCACAATCTCCAGGTGCTCCAGATAGCGGCGCGCCTGCTCCACGGTGCACATGTCACCGGCAATCTCACGCTCCAGGTCACGGCGAACGCCACGGAAACGTGCCACCAGCGAAGGTTCCGTCAGGGTGATACCGATACCGTCAAAGAGAGAAGGCTCAGCATCTTCCTCGTGCAGGTCAAGGTGAATATCGTGGTGGTCAGACTCGCTGAGGCGCTCAGCCTCAGGAATATCTTCGGGCTCAGCGCCCAGAGAGGTATGCAAGTCAATGAAGAGCAGGGTTTGCAGGTCGTGAGCTTCCTCGCTCGTGTGTGCGTCCGTTGCAGACAGGTTATGAATGGTCATATCTCTATTGTCCTCTTTTAAGGTTAGTAACGCCTGTAAAACAGGCTCGTTATTCTGATAGTTAGCTGTGAACAAGAGCCCCAACCCGGTAGGCTAGTACTAACCGGTGCCAGTAGCACCTCATTCACGAAAGGAAAGCCCATGGCTAGCGAATCGTCATTCGACATTGTGTCCAAGGTGGACAAGCAGGAAGTTTCCAACGCACTGCACCAGGCGCAGAAGGAAATCTCCCAGCGTTACGACTTCCGCGGCGTAGGTGCAGAAATCGACTACTCCGGCGACAAGATCCTCATTAAGGCAAACGCCGAAGAGCGCGCCCTGGCAGTGCTCGACGTTTTCCAGTCCAAGCTGGTCAAGCGCGGCATCTCCCTGAAGTCCCTAGACTCCGGCAAGCCCTACGCATCCGGCAAGGAAACCCGCATCGAGTGCTCCATCAAGGAAGGCATCGCGCAGGATCAGGCGAAGAAGATCTCCAAGATGATCCGCGAAGAGGGCCCCAAGGGCGTGAAGGCAAACATCCAGGGTGATGAGCTGCGCGTCTCCTCCAAGTCCCGCGATGACCTGCAGGAAGTTATTGCAATGCTCAAGTCCGCTGACCTTGAGGTTGACCTGCAGTTCGTCAACTACCGCTAAGCTCATGCACCCCCCAGTGATGGGTGAGGGAAGCGAATAGAAGCCGAAATGCAAAATCCTCGGGGTGGCTACTTCCACAGTAGCCACCCCGAGGATTTTTTGTCTGCCAACCCGTCATCGCGGGTCATATTCACGCCCAGAGATGAGGGCGACAAAAAGACTTAGTACTGACCCATCTCACGAGCCTGCTGCTGCAGACGCGCAATACGCTGATCCATCGGCGGGTGAGTAGAGAGCATGCTCTTCAGCGAACCGAAGGGATTCGCAATCATCATGGCGCTCGCCGCCTCAGTGCTACGGTTGTTCGGGTCCATCGGATACATGGACACACCACTCTCCAGCTTGTTCAGCGCCGAAGCCAGAGCCAGCGGGTCGCCGGTCAGACGTGCACCGTCCTCGTCGGCATCAAATTCGCGGGTGCGGCTAATAGCCATCTGAATAACCTGAGTAGCAATGGGCGCCAGCATGGCAATCACAAACATGGCGATAGGGTTCGAGCGTTCACCGTCGCGGCTGGAACCACCGAACATCGCACCAAACGAAAGAATCTGCGCAATCGTACCGATGATGGAGGCGATACCCGCCGCCACCGAAGAGGTGAGGATATCGCGGTTGTACACGTGCATCAGCTCGTGGCCGAGCACGCCGCGCATCTCGCGCTCATCCAGCAACTGCAAAATACCCTCAGTGCAACACACCGCCGCATTCTGCGGGTTACGGCCGGTCGCAAACGCGTTCGGGGTCATAGTCGGTGCCACGTAGAGGGCGGGCATGGGCTGACCCGCGCGGGAGGACAGCTCCTCCACTATGTCGTAAAGTACCGGAACCTCTTCACGGCTGACCGGGTAAGCATTCATGGAACGTAGGGCGAGCTTATCGGAGTTCCAGTAGGTGTACACGACCGAACCCAAGCTAAACAGGCCCATAACCCAGATGAAAATGGAGGTGCGGAAAGTCGCCGAAAGCAGGCCACCGATGAGCAACATCATGCCCACCATGGAGCCCATCAACAGGGCAGTTTTCAGTCCGTTGTTATGGCTGTGCATGGGTATCCTCCTGAACAATTAGGTCAGTGCGTACAGCGTGTACTTGACTCTATAGAATACGTGCAAGCACCCGCGGGCGCACCTTATGGCACGCGGATTCACCCAGAGCGTCACCCATGCGCCGAAAGCTCAAAAGGGATTAGGGAATAGCGCCCGGAATATTCACCAGGGGCACCTGCTCCAGCACCTGCGCCGTAGCAGTGGGGAAAATACCCAGCAGCAGAATCGTGCCGTACGCGCCCAGAAAAAGGATGAAGAGCAGACCGAGCATCAGCTGACCCTCCAGATCAAAACCAGTGGTAGTACTGCGGTACTGGCCGTAAATCACCGGGGTCACGATGGGCACACCGAAGAGCAGAATCATCAGCAGAATGTAGATGGGGTTTGTGAAGTCGTACACCATGACCCTATCCTCCTTGATGGTGATCGCCGGTACGGGTTACTCTAGGTTCTTTGATTGTACGGCATCTCTTCACACCCGAGGCCGGGGCGAGGAGGGGCGCCACAGAGTGGATGAAAGGGACGCCTTGCCGGCTTATTATGAGCTTTTCATAAAATAATGATGAATTTCTCATAATAACGTGTAGACTTAAACCTATGACCGACGCAAAGACAACCTCCGACACGAAGAAGGCTCAAAGCCCAGACCATCACAACACCGGTTGCGCCCACACCACCGGCCTACCCCTGCTCTCCGCAATGAGCCCCGAACAGCTCGAAGAAGCATGGACCACCGGACTGCGCGCCAGGGGCCGCCGCGTCACCAAGCAGCGCCTCGCCGTACTCCACGCAGTGCAGGAACACCCGCACTCCACCGCCGACACCATCGTGCAGGCAGTCCGCGAGCGTATCCCCGCCATTACGGTTCAGTCGGTCTACGTGATTCTTGCCGACCTGACCGACATCGACCTGCTGCGTAAGTTTGAGCCGCCGGGAACCCCCGCCCTCTACGAAACCCGCACGGGCGACAACCACCACCACGCCTTCTGCGTACGTTGCGGCAAGGTCGAAGACGTGGACTGCGCGGTCGGCTCCGCACCCTGCCTGACCCCCAGCGATTTTCACGGCATGGCACTCTTCAGCGCAGACGTGCTCTACCAGGGCGTATGTGTAGACTGCCAGACCGAGCAGGAGGCGGCACTCGCCCGCACCCAGCAGGAAGCGGCAGCGCGCGCCCTGGCTGCATAACCCTATAGTCCGGGGAATCGGGCAGGCTCGGTCATGAGCGTTTTAAACCGTTGAGGCGGCGACACTACTCGTGTCGCCGCCTCAACGGTTTAAGTTATTCGGTGCAGGAACTGTTATTCAATCCAGGAGCTTAGGCACCCATACGGGGCTGCGAATCCACAATCTCCAGCAGCTCGCGGATCTGCGCCGCGCTCAGCACGGTGGAGGGGTTAATCGCGTTCACCTTCACGCTCGGAGCACCAATCTCCAGGGCGTAACGCAGAATATCCAGGGCGTTCGCCGAACGCACCTCAATATGCGGGTCCAGTGCCGCAATCTCAATGGCCGAGGTGAACACCAGCAGGCTCTGCGGGTTGCCGTTCTCATCCGGGTCAAACACGAAGGAGGTACCGGACGGGTCGGCAGGGTCAACACCCACCAGCAGCACGGACGCCGGGGACACCAGCGAGCCGAGTAGCATCTGCATGTTGTCCTGAACCAGCGCCATTTTCGCGCCATCATTGCGGGGAGAAGTGATAATCCACTGCACCTGAGCGCGCTCAATGTAGCACTCGTGATCGGTGCCGGGGTCAACCACGATCAGGTCCAGCGCCTCATTGTTGAGGAAATCAATGAAGACCTTCATCGCCGGTTCGCGCAGAATCAGCTCGTCGCCCTCGGATTCCTGACGCACGTAGCTCTTACCAATGTGCTCGGAGGAGGAGAAGACACACAGCGCCTGCATACCGGTCTCGGGCATGCGAATAACCTGGTGGGTCAGTACCGATTCGGGGCCCATCAGGTCGGTTTCAGAAGGAATTAGCAGGGAGCCGGTCGCATCGAGCAGAACGTCACCACCGAGCATCGTGCGGACCACGTTAATGAGGGTTCGCTCCTGCACATCGTTACGGAAGGTCTCCAAGGCAGCGACCAGGTAGGGGTTCGGAATCTCATGCTCGCTCGAAGACAGTGATTCTGCGGCAGAATGGCGTGCACGGCCCTCCATACGCTCACGAGCCCACTGAGGGATACGCGAAGCATCACGAGGGAACTCAGCCAGGTGCTCACGCACGTCAGTTGCGGTCAGGGTGCCTTCATTCTTCCAGCTGGCAGGCTCATCGTCACGGTTATAGGAGGCCCCCACGCTGAACTGCGGGTTGGGCCAGCCGGTTGCCGCCACCACGATGGAGGCGGTGAACCAGGTGCCGCGGTTACCGTCGTAGGCGGCACGCTGCAACTTGCGGACCTCAGCAATAATGGGCGAGCCGTCCTTGAGCGGGCCGATAGTGCCGATGACTTCATCACCGTCGCGGAATTCACGCACACGCACGAAAATCTGACCTGCCAGAGGCTTGACGTCCAGCACCATTTCGCTCCAGCCGGGGTCAACACTAACGACATCCAGCAGCCAGCTTCCAATGTTGTTCAGCGCATCCTGGATGCGCGCGGCACGGCTACTCGTCTCGGCAAGGCGGGGTTCAGTCATAGTTCATACATCCTTGAGTGTGAATACGGCGCGGCTGGAGGCATCCGTGTTCGGTCGTAGTGTCGGCTTACAGGGTGCCGGAAGAAGCCGTCTCTTCGATTCTAACGAACACGGGCACTCAACGCAGATAGTTTACGCCGAAAGATATATGCTCTACCTCTCCCCTGCACCTCTCTAGACGCCCCATTCGACCCTCTTAACGTCCAATACGCCTAAAGCGCACCCCAAAACCGGGGATACACGGCATAGTGAACGCTAAAAGGTTGATAATCTTGAATCATGACGAATTCTCTGCAGGACCTTATCGACGCATCGATCTTTATCTCCACCGAGTACCAGGCTCGACTCGCTGAGCTCGTGGGTACCTCCGAGTGGAACGTGGATTTCACCTCCCAGTCTCTGGATTTTGAGACCACTCCCCCGCTTTCGCTCAAGCCGCACCTGCTGGGCACCGAATCCGAGAACCGCGGTACTTGGATTTGGTCTTGGCAGCAGCTGGGCTACTTCCCCGACTCCGTTGTTTCCGCCGCTATTCAGGCGCGTGAAACCGGTGAGCGTGACGGCCTGGCCGAACTGACCACCGACGAACTGCCCCTCTCCGAGTCCCTGGCACGCCGCCTGACCCTGGCAACCAAGACCATCAGCGGCCTGTACGCACACTACCCGCTGCCCGCGGGCGCTGGCGTGCGCGCATGGACCCTGCTGGAGGGTGCCGAGCTGACCCTCGAGGCCCCGACCTACAAGGGTATCGGTCGCGTAATCGCGAAGACCCTGCAGAGCGAAGAAATCCACAACCAGGTTCTGGCGGTGGACTCCTACGCTCAGCAGCGCGGCTTCCACATCGCCTGGGACACCGAGGCAACCGCCGTGCTGACCGCAACCGACGGTGCCCTGCGCCTGTGGTTCGACGAGGGTCGCATCAGCGGCATCGAGCAGGCTGAACCTCAGGTTGGCCCCGAGGTTCTGGAGCAGTGCGCAGCCGCTGCCGCACAGCGTCGCGAATCCCTCGCCGCACTGCGCGCCGAGATTGAGCGCGTGGCAGCCGCAGAGGCAGCCGCTCAGAACGCACAGCGCGAGCAGGAGGCAGCAGAACGCGCCGCCGCACGTGCCGAGGCTGATGCAGAGCGCGCCGTCGAGATCGCCGAGCACGCACCGGTCGCAGAGACCGAGGTACCCGGCGTCGAGAGCACCGAGGTACCCGGCGTCGAGAGCACCGAGAACCTCTACCCCGCCGACGAGGCTCCCTTCGATCAGGAGCCGGCAGAGTACGCAGAGCCCGGCCTGGTCACCGTGGAGACCCTGCCCGGCGAGTACGAGGCAGAAGAGACCGAACAGGCTCGCGTCTACACCGACGAGTCCATCGGCGCCGAGCAGCCCGAATACGAGACCGTTGAGGCTTCCGCAGAGTACGCTGAGGAGCCGGTCGCCGCTGAGACTGTAGCTGAGCAGCCCGTCGAGGTCGAGCAGGATGCAGCAGAATACGAAGAGCAGCACGTGGAGCCCATCCGCAACGCTGGCGCAGCTCCCGACCTGCAGGCAGAGCACGAAGAGGCAGCCCGCCGCGAGCAGGAAGAAGCTGCACGCCGCGAGGCAGAGCAGCCCAAGAAGAAGGGCTTCTTCTCCCGCTTCTTCGGCCTCTAAACCGAATACGCAGCACTCCTCAGGCGCGGTATCCTCGTGGTACCGCGCCTGTGGCGTCCCTAGCGTATGCTGCACCCCGTATCGGGTACAGTAGTGTGCGCGCATCGAAACCTGTGTGGGTGCCCAGCCGGTACATCCCGATGAATAGTTTAAAAGAACGTAACCGAAGAATCAGGTCAGACGAAACCATGTCAGAAACGCAGAAGCACACCACCCGCAACGGGTTCATCGCCATCATCGGCACCTATATTATTTGGGGTCTGCTCCCCCTGTATTTTGTGATGATGGCACCGGCAGGCCCTATTGAGATTGTCGTGGCGCGCGTGGTCTTCTCCCTTATCTTCTGCGCCCTGCTGCTACCGATTTTGAGGGTGACTGCAGACTTCCGCCGTGCGCTGCGTGACCGCCGCATCATGCTGGTGCTGACGGCGGCATCATTCCTCATCTGTGCGAACTGGCTTATCTACGTGATGGCGACGACCAGTGGCCACACCATTGATGTGTCCCTGGGCTATTTCATTAACCCGCTGGTCTCCGTGGTGCTGGGCGTCATCTTCCTGCATGAGCGCCTACGCCCGGTGCAGTGGGTATCTGTGGCGATTTCCTGTATTGCGGTGCTGATGATGAGCCTCATCTACGGCCAGGTGCCGTGGACGGGTCTGGGTGTGGCGTTCACCTTCGGCATCTACGGTCTGCTGAAGGCGCGTGTCGCCCACGATGTCAGCCCCATTATTTCGCTGTCTCTAGAGACTTTCATCCTGGCGCCCTTCGGCATTGCCGCCCTCTTGATGCTCAACGCGCAGGGACAGATGACTCTCTTCAGTGAGGGTCCCGGACACTTCTGGCTTCTCGCCTCCACCGGCGTGGTCACTGTTGTGCCGCTCATGCTCTTTGCTGCGGCCACCAAAGCTCTTCCGCTGTCCGTCATCGGCATGGTGCAGTACCTAGGCCCGACCATCCAGTTTGTTCTGGCGCTGACCGTTCTGCACGAGCAGATGAGCGCCGATAAGGCGCTGGGCCTGAGCCTCATCTGGATTGCACTCATCATCTTCACCGTGGATGCGTTGCGTGCCTCCCGCACCTACCGCGCCTCCGCGCTGTCCGACCCGGAAACCGGCATGATCCCGCTCGTGCAGGCTGAAGACGTACAGAGCAAGTAGCTCTCTCCCCCAACCCGAACAAAACACAATCCCGCACAAAACACAATCCCGTATAAAACACAATGATGCCCCGCAGACCTTAGCCTGCGGGGCATCACTTTATATCGCGTTCACACTCTAAAGCTCAGAACCCTGAGCTTCAGCAGCATCATCGAGAGCATCCAGGTCAGGATGACGGTGCAGGTTCAGCAGAGCCAAACCCAGGCCACCCCAGATGATCAGGATTGCCACAATCAGCATCACAATTGCGGAGATAGACATGAGGGCTCCTAACGGGTAATGGTCGAATCAACGTGGCCGTGCTCCACCTGACCGGCAATCACCGGAGGTGCCGGAGGCTCTTCAGCCGCACGAGACTTCTTCGACCAGGGCAGAAGAGAAACAACAATTGCGCCAACCAGCAGGAGTGCGCTCATACCCCAACCGAAAATAGCCAGCATATCTGCCGGGTAACCCTCATAGGGGGTTGCCACAAGCTTAATGACGCTCTGAATCAGGGAGTAGCCCAGAACCAGCGGGGTCACGACAGCCAGCAGAATCATCCAGATCTTGCCAGCCTTGATGGAGGAGTAGCGGTTCAGGTGCTCAGCCAGAGCCGGCAGTGCACGCACCACGTATGCAACCACGATAATGGCGCACAGGCCAGCTGCCAGAATACCGAAGAGGTTCACGAAGTTATCGAGAATATCCAGTACGTACAGACCGGTGGTGGTCGGCATCAGTAGCAGCGAAATCAGCGCCATCGGAACAATCACCAGAATGGTAGATGCCAGACGGGACGTCGCGAACTTGTCCTGAATACCGGCAATAATCACCTCAAGAATCGAAATGAGAGAGGTGAAACCCGCGAAAAGCAGGGAGCCGAAGAAGAGGATACCGATCAGCACGCCGCCGGGAGCCTGAGAAATAATGGTCGGGAACGCAATGAACGCCAGGCCAATACCACTGGTTGCAACCTCGCTCACCTGGGTGCCAGCAGCCTGAGCCATGAAACCCAGAGCAGCGAACACACCAATACCCGCCAGAAGCTCAAAACCGGAGTTTGCGAAACCAACCACAGCACCGGAACCGGTCAGGTCAGTCTTAGGCTTCAGGTAGGAGGAGTAGGTAATCATAATGCCGAAGCCGATAGACAGGGAGTAGAAAATCTGACCGTAGGCAGCAACCCACACATCGGGGTTAGCCAGGGAGTCCCAGCTGGGAGTGAACAGAGCATTCAGACCATCAGCAGCACCGGGCAGGGTCAGCGAGTAAATCACCAGACCAACAAACATGACCAGTAGCAGCGGGATAAAGATGATATTGGCTGCACCCACACCCTTCTGAACGCCCAGAGCCATCACAGCAAGCAGGACGCCCCACACAAGAACCATGGGAATCAGGACGTTCATGTTGAAGTCCAGGGAGACACCGGGAGTGTCTGCAACCTTCAGGAACTCGCCATTGAAGAACGCCTTCGGGTTATCGCCCCACTCATTGGTGAAGGAGAAAACCATGTAACGCAGCGACCACGCCACAATAGCGGCGTAGTAGATAGCGATGACAAAGTTAATACCCATGTGCCACCAGCCGATGAACTCGGTCTTACGGTTCAGACGGCGGAAAGCTAGCGGGGACGACGCACGCGCACGGTGACCGATCGCGTAGTCAAAGAATAGGAAGGTCAGACCGGCGGTCAGCAGGGCGACAATGTAGGGGATCATGAAGGCGCCGCCGCCGTTATCAAATGCAATGTAGGGGAAACGCCAAATATTGCCCAGACCAACAGCAGAACCGATGGCGGCAAAGATAAAGACGCGACGGCTAGAGAAGCCTTCGCGCTTCGTGGGCGCCTTAGGGGTAGATGCTCCCATAGTTGTAAACCTCAAATGTGTGGGGACGCGGATGGTTGGTGCGAGAATAACCCGTCGGAGTGGTTGGGCTCTGCTCGCGTCCAGAAATAGTAAACGGCTCTCCAACACGGGTTGGGTATGGGAGCCGTCAAGCGTCGGAGGAGTGGATGTGCACCTCGGACATGCCTATAAGGTTTACCTTAAAGGTAGGGGTCGGTCAAGAAGACCCCAGCATACGAAAGCTTTCGGAGGGTGAGAGCAGCCCCAAAGCACCCCTAAAATCGGCGCCGACTAGTCATAACGCAGAAAACCCCCACCAAATCCAGGCAGATTCAGCGGGGGTTTTGAAGTATGAGACACCCGAAAGTCGTTAGACTCGGGTACACGCTACACAGCGGGTTTTAGCCTTCGCGGTGAACCACAGCGTGAGCGAAAGACTCCAGCGCAGCCTTCGCGGTAGACTCGGGTAGCGGAGCAATCGCGGCAATTGCGCGGTCCGCCCAGTCGTAGGCAATCTGCCATGCTTCCTGGGTGACCGGGTGAGCGGCGAGCGCCTCCACAGCGGTCTCCAGCGCCTCGTCGGAGCTGAGATCGGCATCCAGCAGTGCACGAACCTTGATAGCAGATTCGTCGCCGGCGGCTACCGCGCGGTCCAGCAGGATGGTCGGCAGGGTCGGCACGCCCTCGCGCAGGTCGGTGCCGCGGGTCTTACCGCTGGTCTTGCCGTCGCTGACAATGTCGATGACGTCGTCCGCCAGCTGGAATGCCACGCCAACCAGTTCGCCGTACGCCTTGACCATGGAGATGACTTCCTCGGAGGCACCCGAAAGCAGGGAGCCGTACTCGCCGGCGGCGGCAATCAGGGAGCCGGTCTTGCCCTCAATGACGGCGATGTAGTGGTCGAGCAGGTCCTGGCCCTCGCGCGGACCGGTGGTCTCGAAGAGCTGGCCGAGCACCAGGCGCTCGAAGGTCTGGGACTGAATCTTCATGGGGCGGGTACCCAGCTCGGACACCAGCAGGGAGGCGCGAGAGAAGATCAGGTCGCCGGTCAGAATTGCGACGGAGTTACCCCAAATCATCTGGGCACTGTCCACACCGCGGCGCTTGGGAGCATCATCCATGACGTCGTCGTGGTAGAGGGTTGCCAGGTGGGTCAGCTCAACGACCACGGCGGCTTCGATGACCTCATCGTTGATTTCGCCGTCGACTGCTGCCGAGAGCAGCGCCAGCAGGGGACGCACGCGCTTACCGCCCGCAGAGAGCAGGTGGCGGGATGCGACATCCGCCAGGTGGTCGGTCTGGGAGATGGCTTCAGCCAGGCGCTCCTCAATACGCGCCAGGGAGGAGAGAATCTGCGGACCCAGCTTGGGGTCGGCGGCGATGAGTTCAAAGCCCGCGGGAAGCTTCAGGTCGAGGTCTCCCAGCAGGTCGGTTGCGGCAATGGGCTGCTCTGCGTTGCTCACGGTGTCTTCTATCTTCTTGGTGTTGGTGTCTTCGGTGGTGTGTGAACGCGGTGTCTATGCGTTGTGTGCTTCGGGCTTGAAACCGCGGTGAATGGCGACGATGCCGCCGGTGAGGTTGCGGTACTGCACGGAGGTGAAGCCCGCCTCCTTGAACTTCTGCGCCAGTTCCTGCTGGTTGGGCCAGGCGATGATGGACTCGGCGAGGTACTCGTAGGATTCGGGGTTGGAGGAAATCGCGCGGGCAATCGGCGGAATTGCCTTCATGATGTAGTTCTTGTAGACCGCGCCGAAGGGAGCGAAAGTCGGGGTGGAGAACTCCAGGACGACGATGCGTCCGCCGGGCTTGAGCACGCGGTAGATTTCACTCAGTGCCTTGGGGTAGTTGGCGACGTTGCGCAGACCGTAGGACATGGTCACTGCGTCGAAGGTTTCGTCGTCAAAGGGTAGGGCGGTGACGTCTGCCTGCACGAAGGTCATGTCGGGGCGGCGGCGGCGGCCCACGTCGAGCATACCTTCGGAGAGGTCTGCAGCGATAACGTCCACGCCGGCGTCGGCGAAGGGTTCGGAGGAGACTCCGGTGCCTGCGGCTACGTCCAGCACTTTCTGGCCGGGGTGCGCGTCTACGGCTGCGACTGCCTGCTTGCGCCAGTAGATGTGCTGGCCGAGGGAGAGGATGCCGTTCATGAGGTCGTAGCGTTCAGCGACGGTATCAAACATGGCGGCAATATCGCCGGTTTTCTTGTCTAGGGTTGCGCGGGTTGCGCGGGTGTTCTTCTCTGCGTTCACGCTCTCAATTGTGGCATGGAGGTTAGGAGATTAGATAGTTGGGTAAACCGTAGTAGTGTCGCACGGTACGTTAAGGTGCGTTCTGAAGTGGTTTTTGAGTCTCTAATTCGGGGTTTTATTCAGTTTTCCCGGTGGGATTTATGTATATTCAGCAAAAATTTATGAATATTTATGTATATGCTTGCATTTTTTAACATGGGGGCGCACAATAGACCATAGATTTCATAGAACACACCTCACACAGGAGAACATCATGAACACCGCAATCCTCAAGAAGGCATCCCTCAAGCCCCTCGCACTGCTGGCAGTACTGCCCCTGGCGCTGACCGGCTGCGTCTCCACCGCCAACGAGAACTCCGACGCCAACGGCGAGGTCAGCCTCGTCAAGTCCGGCACCCTCAGCGTCTGCACCAACACCCCCTACAAGCCCTTCGAATACGAAGAAAACGGCACCATCGTCGGTCTGGATGCAGACATCGCCAACGCTATCGCCTCCGACCTGGGCGTGAAGACGCAGCTGACCTCCATCAGCTTCGAAGGTCTGGACTCCGGCACCGGCCTGGCCACCGGTCAGTGCGACATCGCCCTGGCGGGTATCGGCGTGACCGATGAACGTAAGAGCAAGATGGAGTTCACCACCGTCTACTTCGACGACAACCTGGCAATCCTGGTTCCCAAGGGTTCCTCCATCACCTCCGTAGCAGATCTGAAGGGCGTGGCTGTCGGTGCACAGCAGGCAACCAGTGGTGAAACCTACGCCAAGGAAAACGGCGCAGAGGTCATCCAGTACGAAGACACCTCCCTCATGTTCTCCGCTCTGAAGACCGGTCAGGTCAAGGCAGTCGCAGCGAACCTCTCCGTGGTTTCCGAGGCGCTGACCAACGACCCGGATTCCTTCAAGATCGCGTACCAGGATTCCGAAAACACCGAGGAAATCGCCGCAGCAGTCTCCTCCAACAACAAGGCACTGCTGGCCAAGGCTAACGCAACCATCGACAAGCTTAAGAAGAACGGCGAGCTCGACAAGATGAAGGCTAAGTGGGTTGGCACCACTTCCTCCGCGAGCGCCTCTTCCTCCGCTTCCTAAGCATCTAACCGGCTAGCCCGCCCCCCAATTCAGGAGTACCCTTAATACTTTTGGGTTGGGGGCTTCTCCGGCCTTCACCCCTTGTGAGCGTGTAGAACGCTCCTAACCGAACAGCACACGGATAAACAGCACACGGATAAGAAAGCGCATGTCCTCTAAACTCTCACCCCGTCAGAAGCAGAAGCTCTTCCGCTACGCACAGTACGCCCTTCTGGCCGTTATTGCTCTGGCAGCCATTCTTCTGGCTGACTGGAAGACCCTCAGCCAACAGGTATTCAACCTGGACGTTGCGGCTGCCCAGTTCCCCGACGTCATCACCGTGGCGTTGAAGAACACCCTGCTGTACACCACCCTGGGCTTTATCGTAGGCCTCTCCGGCGGTTTGCTGCTGGCACTCATGCGTATTTCCTCCATCGCCCCCTACCGTTGGATTGCGACCCTGTACGTGGAGCTTTTCCGCGGTATCCCGGCGCTGCTGGTCTTCTTCGCGTTCGGTTACGGTATTCCTCTGGCGTTCAAGATTCGCTTCGTGGATAACCTGATTCCGGTGACCCTGTCCCTGGGTATGGTTTCTGCGGCATACATTAGCGAGGTTCTGCGTGCGGGCCTGCAGGCAATCCCGAAGGGCCAGATGGAGGCGGCACGCTCTCTGGGTATGTCCCACACCCGCGCCATGATTTCGATCATTATTCCTCAGGCGTTCCGCGTGGTTCTGCCCCCGCTGACCAACGAGGTTATCCTGCTGACCAAGGACTCCTCCCTCGTGTACCTGCTGGGCGTGACCGTCTCGCAGTACGAGCTGGCGAAGTTCGGTCGTGAAGGCCTGACCGCCGCTAACGCGGGTCTGACTCCCCTGGTGGTTGCGGGTCTGTGCTACCTGATTATCACTGTTCCGCTGGGCCAGCTCTCCGCATACTTCGAGCGCCGCACCCAGCTTGCGGGCCGCAAGTAAGCGCAACGACAGATACGGATTACGGAAGATACTATGACTGTTTCAACTTCATCCATGGCCGCCTCCTCGGTGCGCATTTCTAACCTGCACAAGTCTTACGGCAAGGTTCAGGTTCTCAAGGGCATTGACATGCAGGTCGAGCCGGGCGAGGTCGTGTGCCTTATCGGCCCTTCGGGTTCCGGTAAGTCCACCCTGTTGCGTTGCGTGAACCTGCTGGAGGAGCCGAACGACGGCACCATCATGGTGGGCGATACCGAGGTTACCGACCCGGACGTAGACATTAACCGCGTGCGTACCCATATGGGTATGGTGTTCCAGCAGTTCAATCTGTTCGGCCACCTGAACATTCTGGATAACTGCACGATCGCTCAGATTAAGGTTCTGGGCCGTTCCAAGGCTGAGGCGGAGGCGGTTGCCCTCGAGCAGCTCGCCAAGGTTGGCCTGGAGGGCAAGGAAGACCGCTTCCCGGCTCAGCTGTCCGGTGGTCAGCAGCAGCGTGTGGCTATTGCGCGTGCACTGTCCATGCACCCGGACCTGATGCTCTTCGATGAGCCGACCAGTGCACTCGACCCGGAGATGGTCGGCGAGGTTCTGAGCATTATGCGCAACCTTGCTGATGAGGGTATGACCATGATCGTGGTGACTCACGAGATGGCGTTCGCCCGCGAGGTCGCCGATAAGGTCGTCTTCATGGCCGATGGCGTGGTCGTGGAAGAGGGTCCCGCCGATCAGGTGATTGGCAACCCCCAGCATGAACGTACTCAGGCTTTCTTGGCGCGCGTGCTCGATCCGACCCACGCCGTAGTAGACTAGTACTAGCTCTTGAAAAACGTAGCGGGCGGTGCTGTACGAAACATTCTGTTTCGCGCAGCACCGCCCGCTTTTTAATGTTCTAGTTCGCGGCTATTTCGGTTCTAGAAGATACGGCGCGCAACCTTGTCAAAGAGACGGTCGGGCAGCACGGTATGCAGGAACACGGAGGGCTTAGCGCCGAATCCCACGAGGTAGCGGGTCTTGGGGCGGCGCGCCTCCAGGGCTCGCAGAATAGCGTTAGAGATAACCTTGGGCTCTGAGAGGTTGGAGGACGGCGAGTAGAGCTTACGCATATTTGCCGCAACCCGCTGCGCCTGAGCCGCGTAGACACCGTTTCGGGAGGATTCCTCGAGGTGGTCTGCCGCGATGAGTCCCCAGGGGGTTTTGATGCCGCCGGGCTCGATAATGACCACGTCAATACCGAACTCTTCAACTTCCATGCGCAGTGCATCGCTGAACGCCTCGAGGGCGTACTTGGTGGCGTGGTACCAGGCACCCAGGGGCGAGGTAATACGCCCCGCCATTGAGGAGATATTCAGGATGCGCCCGCTACCCCGTGCGCGCATATGCGGCAGCACCAGCTGGGTGAGGCGCGCGAGGCCGAAGAGGTTCACCTCGAACTGGCGGCGTGCCTCGTCGATGGGGACGTCTTCAATGGCGCCGTAGGATCCGTAGCCAGCGTTGTTGATGAGCACGTCAATGCGGCCTTCTGCGTCAATGATCTGCTGTACGGCAGCTTCCATGGATGCCTCATCGGTAACGTCCAGGCTGAGCGCTTTCACGCCCTCGGAGGCGAGCTCTTCAATCTTCTCAACGCGGCGGGCAGCACCGTAGACGGTGTAGCCGTAGCGCACCAGTAGCGGCGCCACGTCGTAGCCGATACCGGAGCTGGCGCCGGTGAGAAGAACAACGGGGCGTTGCAGTGACTTGGGCATTGCGCATCCTTTCGGGCTGCCTCCCCTTCGGGTTGCTCCCTGCAGTGTTAGCGGGGAGGTGTTAGCTGGGGGGGGGGTACTTCTTAGGGTACGCTCACGCGCGGCGTACGGGCGGTGTACGGACATGCAGAAAGCTCAGGGCGTAGTGTGAGGGTATTCTCACCGGCATATGTGAGGGCAGGCATGCATATCGAAAGCTCGCCGCGGCATCCTGGGCGGATGCGGCGGCGAGCTAATGTTTTGAGGTCGGGGTTTAGGGGTCGTGGTTTAGACCTCTTCGACGTCAATATTGACCTTGGGTTCGGGGTGCGACTCGCCGGTCAGCATGGTCACCAGCAGGGTAGAGTCCTTCACGGCGCGCAGGGAGTGCAGCAGCTTGGCGGTCACGTGAATTGGCTTGCCGGGCACCAGGGTAATATCGCGGTCCTTCACGTGGAAGAGGACCTCACCCTTAAGCACCTGCACGAAGATGGGGTGCACGCTGTGGTGCTCGTGCCAGGACTGACCTGCAGCCAGTTCCATGAGGGTCAGGTTGCCGCCGTCGGCGTCAACAATCTTGCGAGCCTGGGGCTTGTCTTCAAAGGGGGTCAGCGCTTCGGTGAGCTGGGGAAATACGAGGACGCGGCCTTCATGGGTACCTGCCATGGTACGCACCTTTCTCTTTAGGGGTGAGTGAAAGGGGGCGCGCACCCCCTCCCTATTATTGGTATTAAAAATACTAAATTTCTTATATTGTATTCCCCTCCCCGCAACAGGACAATACCTCGGCTCACACCGAGCTAAAACACCCCGAGCAGAGAGGGGAACAACATTTACTGGTAACTCCACACCTTCGAATAGGCGGAGCGATTGCTATTACGCGGACGCAACAGGTTCACCATCAACGCCGTCGTACCAAAGCTCACCGCAATAATCATGCAGGTCGCCGCGGTAAACGCACCACCGGGAATCGGCGCAAAAATCGCAATCAGATACAGGATCACCGCGCAGAACGACAGGAACAGCGTCGCAATCGTCATCAACGGCACCAGCACCAAACCACCGCGCGCCGGCACCGCAAAATCTGCCGGACGCACATAACGCAACACGCCCATACCCACGACCGTCCAGATGGCGGTGACCAGAATAGCGGTCACCACATCCGCCGGGCGGTGCCAACCGTTAATAATCGTGGAGGCACCCGTCAGGCAGGTCGCCACCGCCGCGCAGAGAGCCACCGTGGGCCGCAAGAAACGAGGCGCCGCTAGGAAGAGCGCCGCGCCAGCCGCCGCCGCGAAGGTCGTGTGGCCACTGGGCGCCGAGTTGCTCAGCGCCTCCTGAACACCCAGGTCGGGCTTCACAATCAGGTAGTGCTTGAGCAGATATGTACTCGTCACCGCCGCAGCCCCAACTAGCACGCCAATCAGCGAGGGCAGGAACCGGTGCTTCCAAATCAGCACCGCAATCAGACCCAGCACCGCAATCACACCAACAATCGTGGGCAAAGAATCCAGCGCAGTCAGGGTCGGACCGCGGTAACTCTTGAACTGATGCGCATACTCGGTGTACGCCTGCTCATCAACCTGCTGGCCGGTCGCCGTGTAAATGAAGAACACAAACGCACCGTAGAGAGACAGACCCAAGAACAGCAACGCCATCACGTGACGCATCAAAATACCGGTACTCGGAAGATGATGCCCCTGCTCTTCGCCGGGACGATTCACCGGGCGGCCCGAAGCATCCACGGGAACCTGACCGGTCTGAACATACGCACCGTTCGGGTAGGCGGCGGCAGGATACGCCTCAGGAGGATAAGCCACCGGCTGCGGAGGCATCGCACGCGTGGGAAGCGGTTGCTGGGCGCCCATTGGGGAGGCACCCATTTGGGGGGTACCCATCTGATTATTCAGCGGGAAACCGCTCACCGAAGGCTTCGGCGGATCCAGACGGCGCGTAGCCTGCATCGGTTCATCCGCGCTGTAGTTCCCCTGAGAGGCGCGTTCCTGCGGCGAGGGAATCGTCTCAGGAATCTTAATGGGGGCACGGTAGGCGCGCGGCAGAGGGCGGGTCGCGCCAATAACTTCTGTAGAGTCCTGGTGCGAAGAAATAACTTCGGTATTCGCAGATTCAGCGTTCACGGAACCTGCGTTCGCAGAAGCCGCGTTTGCAGAACCTACAGGCGCAGCTTCGTGAGCTGGCGATGAACCGTAATCCGTCAAAACTTTCGTACGGTCATCACTGTGCGCAGTAGCAGGGGTAGCCGTCTCGTGGGAGGCGAGCACCTGGGTAGCATCCTGATAATCAGAAAGCACCGCAGTCGCGTCCTGATAATCAGAGAGCACCGCAGTCTCATCAGAGGAAAACACCGTAGTAGGCGCGTTGTCAGCAGCGGCCGCATGCACATCAGCGGGGTGAAGCACACTGGTAGCATCGAGGTTTTCGGAGCTCTCCCAACCAGAGTTTCCCGAACCCGATGTATTTGCCGGTGTTTTCTTCTTCATAACCCTTCGTACCTTCTTGCCCTCATGTCTGTTAGCCATACCCGAGCCCGCCGATGCCCACCCCTCAAAACGGTAGCCCCCAAGCTGCCGTTTTATGCGAAGCACCGTCCGAGTTCTCGGGCGAATAACTACCTACTATCCCAGGTTAAGCTATGAAAAACTAAAGTTTTTTCGACCACAACCTGAGAGTTTCCAGAGAATACATGACAGGGCGCGAGCGCACCCGCCCGCCCCCAGAATGCTATGGTGAGCTCATAGCGCATCACAGAAGGGCAGATACCTTGAACACCAGTATGAGCGTGCCGCCTCTCGGCTACGGTTTTCACCTCACGAACACTCCCCTGCCGCCACTGCAGGAGGTTCTGGAAAACCTGTTCACGGTCGAAATTCCGATGACGGTCACCTTCCGCGGGGTCAATAGCCGCCAGAGCGCGCTGATTCGCGGCCCGCACGGCTGGGGCGAGTTCGCGCCCTTCCTCGAGTACGGTGCGCAGGAGTCTGCCGCGTGGCTTGCCTGCGCGTTGGAGGCGGCGTGGCTGCCCGCACCGGAGCCGGTGCGTACGCGCATCCCGCTGAACGCGACCCTGCCAGCAGTACCGGCGGAGCGTGTTCCGCAGGTGCTCGCCAAGTACGAGGGCGAGATTCAGGAACTCAAAATCAAGGTGGCTGAGAAGGGTCAGAGCCTCGCCGACGATATTGCCCGCGTGGCGGCGGCACGAGATGCCCTCCCGAATGCGCGTCTGAAGGTGGACGCGAACATGGGCTACACCCTCGGCGGTGCCCTTGATGCACTGCGCAAGCTCTGTGAGTACGGCATTATCTACGCAGAGCAGCCCGTGGCATCCATTGAGGATATGGCTGCGCTCCGCTTTGCCATTGCTAAGGAGAGGCTGCCCGCCCGCATTGCCGCGGACGAGTCGATTCGTAAGGCGGAAGACCCGCTGAAGGTGGCGCGCGCGAACGCCGCGGACCTGATGGTTATTAAGGCGGCACCTCTGGGCGGTGTACGCCGTGCGCTCGCGCTGGTGGAGCAGGCGCAGCTTCCGGCGGTGGTTTCTTCTGCGTTGGAGTCTTCGGTGGGCATTGGTGTCGGTGCGTCCCTGGCGGCTTCCCTTCCGACTTTGAGGTACGGGTGCGGTCTGGGCACGGTCTCCCTCATGGCTGAGGACGTCACCGATGAGCCGCTCATCGCCCGCGACGGGTTCATGGACCTGCGCGCCATCACCCCCAGCCCGCAGCGCCTGGAGCGTCTTGCCACCGATGAGCAGACCCGCCAGTGGTGGGTGGAGCGCGTCACCGCCTGCTACCGGGTACTGGAACGCGCCTGCGGACTGTGAAGACTGCAGTTATCAAGGTCGCGCCCGTGAAGGGTAACCATAACTGAATGAAAAACCTTACGGCATTAGAATGGTACGGTGACTGAAAACCGCTCAACCCCCGCCATGCTCACCGCAGTATCCGTGCTCGATTCGCTGATTCGTGCCGGCATGCGGCATGTTGTCGTGTCTCCGGGTTCCCGCAGCGCACCTCTTGCGTACGCTATTGCCGCCGCCGCTGAAGCCGGCACCCTCATTGCGCACGTGCGCGTGGACGAGCGAAGTGCAGCCTTTACCGCCCTGGGTATTGCCAAGGCATCCGGTCAGCCCGTGGGTCTGGTGTGCACCTCCGGTACGGCGCTGGGCGAGTACATGCCCGCCGTCATGGAGGCGTACCACGCCGGTGTGCCCCTGGCGGTGCTGAGCGCTGACCGCCCGGAGCGTCTGCGCGGTAGCGGCGTGAATCAGACGACCCGCCAGGCGAGTTTCTTCTATCCTTTTGTGCGTGCTGAAGCTGATCTGACCTCCTACCCCGAGCAGGTGGAGGGCGAGCAGACTCAGGCCTTTGCCGCATGCCTGAATGCGCTGACCGGTCGTAGCGCCGAACACTGGCGCAAGCAGTCGGCGGAGCCGATTGGCCCGGTGCACCTGAACATTTGTTTCGATACGCCGCTGACTCCCTCTGGCCGTTTTGCGCAGATGCTGCCGCAGTGGGCGCAGAGCCTGCTGGAGGATTACGACCCGCAGGCTGAGGGCCGTGCCCGCGCCGCCCGCGCTGAAGGTTCCGGGCTCTCCAGTGCTGAGCAGCGTTGGCTTCTGGATTCCCTGGAGGCGCAGGCGGACCTGGCGGAGTTCACCCCGGCGCACCGCACCGTGGTGGTTGCCGCTGACGGTGCCGGCGAGTTTGCGGCGGAGTTCGCGCGCGTGCTGAACCTGCCGCTGTTTGCGGAGCCTTCCTCCGAGGCGCGCCACGGCGTAACCTCCATTCCTCACTACCCGCAGCTGCTCGGCGATGCGTCCTTCAAGCCCGCCGCGCAGATTGAGCGTGTGGTGCTCTTCGGCCACCCGACGCTTTCGCGCCCGATTACGGCGCTGCTGGAACGCGAAGATATTCAGTGCGCGTTCTACGCCCCGCGCCGCGCCAGCTGGTACGAGCCGGGCGCTCGCTCCTTCGTGGAGCTGTCGACCCCGCACGAGCTCACCGAGTTTGCGTGCGCATCCTCTGCTGCCGCTGATGAGCTGGTGGACGAGCTGAGCTGGCTAGAGCAGTGGGTTGAGCCCGCCCGCGAGCTGCAGGATGAGTGCCTGCGCGCCATCGCCGCCTACGAACATCCCGGTGCTGAGAGCACGGTTGACTACACCGATTACCGCAACCGCACCGCTGGCCGCTCCTACGCCCGCCGCGTCTGGCAGGATGCGGTGGCTCAGCGCCGCCTCATGGTGCTGGGTTCTTCAAACCTGGTGCGTGATTTGGATGCGGCAGCCCCCGCCCTGGGCGAGCCCGCCCCCGCGCGCGTGTTTGCTAATCGCGGTCTTGCCGGTATTGACGGGACGATTGCGACCGCTATTGGTGTGTCTCTGTCTGGCTACTATCCTGCCGGTGTGGATGAGAACTCCCGCCCGGTCATTGGTGGTGCCGCCCTGCCGGTGACCCTGCTGTGCGGTGACCTGACCTTCCAGCACGATGTGTCCTCGCTGAACCTGCCGAATACTGAGCTTCTGCCCGAACTGCGCGTTGAGGTCTTTGACGATGCCGGCGGCGGTATTTTCACGACCCTTGAACACGGTGATATGGCTCGTCAGGAGCAGTTCACTGCGGCTGTGGATCGTTTCTTCACGGTGGCTGCCGCCCCGAATACTGATTTGGCGCGCATGGCTGCCGGGTTTGGCACCGAATCGGGCGTTGAGGTGCGCATTCACACACCCTAAAGCTGTTTCTAAAGGCTGCAGGCTAAGCCCCGTGCGCAGGGTTGACCGATATACTGAAAACTACCTGTGCCATAGCCTTCCGTGGCTGAACGCTAGCCGGTCGTAGCGGTTTCACTCGCCGCTGCATTCGCGTTTTTTGCGCGCCTGCTGACGTAAGGCACCCTATCTATCATTTATTGACATTCACGCTCTTGCCGCTGATGCACACCGCCCGCGACCCGAGGTTTTACCCCGGTGAGCCCGGTGCATGCGGCGGACGTTGCCCCCAAGGATTCTCATGAGCTCACTCGATATTATTGTTGCCGTCCCCTCCGGAGCCGGTTGGGTTCCCGTACACGCCATGGCGGAGCTTCTCGCCCGCTACACCGGCGGCACCGTGCACACCGTGGATGTGGGCGCATCCCTCAGCAAGGAGACCAAGCTTCTGGCGCGCCTGCCCCGCCTCAAGGGCGGCTCTAAGCGTTGCCTGGTGATTGCTTCTGACCCCGGCCAGCTGTACGCCATTTCGCAGCGTTCCTTCGCGTTCCGCCGCTACGGCGCGATTTACGGCTGGGTGATTGATAGTTTCTGGGATGACCGTATTCCCGCGGTGGCTAAGTCCTCCACCTACGACCGTATTTTCGTTGCGGACGTTGACGACGTTCAGCCCTGGACCGCTGCGGGCGTGAAGGCCCCCGGCGTTCTGCCCTGGGGTGCGGATGTTTGGAGCAAGTTCAGCGACCGTCTGGCGGCGCTGGAGTCGAAGAGCACCGACCTGCTGCGCGTGGGTCGTCAGCCCGCCGCCTACGAAGATGACGAGGCGACTGCCGCCCTCGCCGGCGAGCTGGGTCTGAGCTTTGAGGGCCGCCCGCCCTTCGGGGCAAATGACCGCGAGTCGGCTCAGCACCTGCAGGATTCGCTGAACCGCGCGAAGTTCCTGCTGGCGTTCTCCACTTCGGTCAGCCCGGCGCCGTACACTCACCCGACCAAGGAGTACATCACCGGTCGTTGGACCGACGCCCTGGCTTCGGGCGTGACCGTGGTCGGCAAGGTTCCGAACACGACCACCGTACGTGAAATCCTTTGGGATGGCGCGACCATCGACATTGACCACGCGGATGCTCGTGCGGGCCTCGCGCAGGTTGCCGAGGCCGCCTCCCGCTGGACTCCGGCACAGGGTGAGCAGCAGATTCGTCAGGCGCTGCAGCGCCTGGATTGGCGTCACCGTTTCGTTCAGCTGTGCGAGGCAATGGGTGAGGTCCCTGCCTCCCTGAAGGCTGATTGCGAGGCAATGCGCGCCCAGTACGTTCAGCACTAAAAACGTCACCTCGCTGAAGGTAAACAGCTGAGGCTATATAAAAGGTGAGGGCTGGTTTCTATCACAGAAACCAGCCCTCACCTGTATTTATACCCCATGAGGCATATTGCATACGGGGTTTAGTACGATGCCTGACCCAGAGTAATCGGACCCGTGAAACCACTGGTATCCGGGTGCTCCGAATCGAGGTACGCCGCCACCGGTGCGTTCTCCAGCTGAGCCAATCGATCCAGCAGGAAGCGAGTCGCACCCGGCGCATACGGCAGCTTATACATTGCCGCGGTAGTTGCTTCATCCTCACGGTCCAGAGTGGAGGAACGAATCGACTCAATAGCGGTCACCATGGTGTTACGCTCACGCTCCACAAAGGTGCGGTCCACCGGCTCACCATTACCGGGCACAAACACACGGTAGCGATCAAATTCGAGCACGGCACCGAGAGTATCAATCCAGCGATCCGGGAAGGAATCCTCGAAGTAGGGGTCGGTACCCTCTTCAATCAGACCGCCCATGAAGAGCACATCTTCAATGCCGACCAGAATGTCACCGTCGGTGTGGCCGGGACCCATGTACATGAGGGTTGCGCTACGCTCACCCAGGTCAATGGGGGTGAAGGTAATACCGTCGCCGCTATTGGCGACCAGGCGGTTGGGAACAATAATATTGGTGGCTGCACCCTGGTGGTGTGCCATTTCCGGTTCGAGCGTCTCGACGTAGGGACGCTGCGCCTCACCGTATTTACGAATTGCACGCGCGGCGCGAGGATGCGCCCAGAATTCTTCGGCACCCATTGCCGCGAAAACATCGTTACCGAAGAAACGCTCATAGTGACCGTGAGTGTTTACGACGGTGATAGGAAGGCGCGTGAGACGGCGAACCTCATCATAGATTTCGGTTGCCTGACGGGGACCTGCGCCGGTATCCACGACAAGTGCCCGTTCCAGTCCGAGGACCAGTCCGGTGTTCAGTCGGTAGTTGTCGGTCGCAATACGGTACACGCCGTCTGCGAGTTCAATAGTACGAGCCATAGATACAACCCTACTGTAATTTTTGGTACTTGCGGGGCTATTCGGGCTTCTGGAGAACATATTTTTGCACTATTGCACGCTTCTAAGGGGATGAAAGTGCATCATTCTGCATAATTCAGCCTCTACGGACAGCTAATACGTGATGCTTGACAACCTCCACAGATTGATTAGCCGGGTGGCGCGTTCCCCCAGCTAGTCCAGCGCCGGTTAGGATTCATTGAGGAGCCGCTGAGACTCTGAGCAAGAACCAGAAATCACGCCCTATAGGATAGGAGTATGACTTCTTCCTCTAGCCCTTCCTCTGCTCAGCCTGTAACTCAGCCGTTCCCCAGCGGCACCGGACGCTACGCCCCCTCCCCCTCGGGTGATTTGCACCTGGGTAATTTGCGTACCGCCATTTTGGCGTGGGCGATGGCGCGCCGCGGCGGCAAGCCCTTCTACCTGCGCGTGGAGGATTTGGATCGCGTGCGCCCGGGCGCGGCGGAACGCCAGATTGCTGATTTGGCGGCTCTGGGTTTGGATTGGGATGCGAGCCCCGGCGCCTCGGCAGCGCGTATTGAGGGTAGCGAAAGCACCGAGGGCAAGGAAGCAGGTGTACTGTACCAGAGCACGCGCCTTGCCGCCTATGAGCAGGCGGTTCAACAGCTGCGCGAGGCGGGACTCGTGTACGAGTGCTACTGCACCCGCCGCGAAATTCAGGAGGCGTCGAGTGCCCCGCACGGTGCCCCGGGCGCATACCCGGGTACCTGCCGTGAGCTGACGGAAGCACAGCGACAGGAGCGCCGTACCCAGCGTCCGCCGGCTCTGCGTCTGCGCGCCGAGTGCACGAGCTACACGGTGCAGGATGATTTTTACGGTGCCTACACGGGGCTGGTGGATGATTTTGTGCTGGTACGCAATGACGGCACCTATGCCTATAACCTGACCTCCGTGGTGGATGATGCCTTTGTGGGGGTTGAGCAGATTGTGCGCGGTGATGATCTACTCCCTTCGGCGCCTCGCCAGTCGTATTTGGCGCAGCTTTTGGGTTTGACGCAGCCGCGTTACGCGCATGTGCCGCTGGCGCTGAACGAGGAGGGCAAGCGCCTGGCGAAGCGTGACGGTGCGGTGACTCTGCCGCAGTTGCGTGAGGCGGGCGTTGAAATCCCTACGATTTTGGGGTGGATTGCCGCATCTATTCCGGTGTATAACGCCGATGGCTCCACCCATTCGGCGGATGTTCCGGTGCCCAATGCGGCAGCGATTTTGGAGCGTTTTGATCCGGCTCGTATGGCTACTGAACCATGGGTTGTGAGGGATCTCTAAGCCTCTGTGACATTGTCGTGTAACAGTTCAACACTCCGAACGGCTTTTAAATTTTTCGTTTAATTCGTTTTAGATGCATATGCCATTGAGCGTTTGCGTTGCTTTTCAACTACATATCTTTCACTCAAGTGCCCGAAACCCTGAAATTCAAGGATTTTTCGGGCACTTTTTCGCACACGCTCCCACAATGACCCACGTGTACGACCATGGATTTTACACAGAAAATACATATTTATTCCATAGATCCTCACCCCTAAGCGTCAAATAGACTTTATTTTCAGCCCTTCAGAGCCTAGACTGTATCCTATGCCACTCATAAAGTTATGGGGTAGCGCATAAATACACACAGGCGCACACTATCACCAGGAGAGAAGGAACATTATGGCCGCGAGTACATACCAGGTCATCG
>ERZ773046.467-NODE-467-length-26031-cov-14.898560_pt1 | contig 26031 bp, 15 predicted proteins | sample MGYA00580634_ERZ773046 | MGnify/ENA primary metagenome ERZ773046 (study PRJEB29015, sample SAMEA2738127) | human oral metagenome | biome: human oral; feature: human-associated habitat; material: saliva | place: China | collected 2159 ... | reverse complement strand
TTCTCCGCCAAATAAGCCTTGACCCACCGTAGCAGCCGATCAAAGGTGTGATAGTCGGTTCCGAGAGAAACCACAAGATCATAAGTATCCGCCGGAAGACGTGAGGGAGCCTGGGCGAGAGTGAAGCTCGCCGGATCGAGAATAATGCTATGCCCCGCAGTATGGGGCACGTTCTGAATAGACATATATGTCTGATCCTAACTCTAATCGGTGAGTGCGGAATCGGTCAGCCTAAAGAGTGGAAGTAGGCCAGCTAACCCCGAGTGGTTGGTAAATCGGAAGAGTTTCTGCGATTGACTCCGGTGGTTAGTCGAAGGTAATGCTCGCCCGCAGATGTTGTTATCAGTTTGTTATGTATTAAGTATATACGCGCAGACGCAGGATTAAAGTAAAACCTCACGGTCATGAAAGCGGTGAAGATCATTAATCCCACGCCCGCGCATATAATGCGGTGCTGCCCCCTAGAAAATCGGGTGCAGAATCGTCGAATCCGGAAAATTCTTCTGCTGTTCCTCATTCTGAACGTTAAAGCTATCAGCCAGAATATAGAGCATTTTTCCCGTCATCGTCGGCAGTGTCGGGCGGTCATAACACTCAATGTACATGGTCTTGACCCGAAACAGCTTTGCCGCCACGAAGAACGGAACCGCAACCCCGGCCCCCGCAGAAACTACGGCCTGTGGTTTCTCCTGAGGAATAACCTTCAGAGCCAAGAAGAAATTCCGAATAGCGTTCTTAATATTGCGGGTCGTAGGGTAGTAGGCCCAATGCACACGCTCGTTCTCAAGCGCCGCCTGAACATCGGGCTGTTTGAAACTCACCCACACTCGTTCGTAGTTTTCCCATGCAGAAGCGGTCTCGGTCAGATGCTTCAAATGCCCGCCGCTGCTAGAGACGAGAAGTAACTTTGCGGACTTATCCGACGAATTAGTCATCGCTTACCCCTCCTTCTGCGGTTCCATAAATACTGCGATGCTCACGGTATTTTCAAGAGTCTGCAGGTACGAGAAGAGCTCGCGCAGCTTTGCCCGGTTAGTATCTTTGTTCACCGGAATCAGGCACAAACGAGTGGCATTGCTGAATCGCACAACCTGCGGAAGCGTAGCGGAATTCCCCAAATCAACCACAACGGGAATGGAATTACCCGCAACATACTTCTCGGGGTTCTGCAGCGAGTGACTGTCTTTGAGCGACTTGTAGTCGATAAAACGCACCTGATCGCTTGGCAGCGCGGTGTAGAGAGCCTGGTACATACGGTAAGCGAGTTTGCCGGATGCAGAACTGAGGGTAATACCGGCATAACCGGCCTTCTTGAGGTCACCATCCGTAGCGCCTACACGGTGCAGCAGCAACAGTGCGCCTTCGGTGTCGTTCGGCTTGAGCTCATGCGAATCGATACCCATTTCCTTGAGACGACCAGCGTAGCCCAAGGTACGCATCGAACGGTCATAAATGTATGCCGCAGCAATACCCACCAGCAGACCGAAGGCACCGCCAACGACCGTCAGAACCACGGGGGAGAGACCCTTCTGGCTCTTTGGAACCTGAGCCGAGGATACAACACGACCGCCCTCCTGAGAAATCAGCTCAAGCTGAGAAAGGCGTTCACGAAGCTGAGTAAGTTCGGAAGCTGGGATGGTATTGCTATTTTGTGCTTCGTCAATCTTCTCATTGAGCTTCTTGCGCCGGTTCTCCACATTAGCCTTGAGGCCTTCACTGCGCACCTCCAGATAGGCTTCAGCCACGGCATTTGCGTAGTCAGCCGCTTGCTGGGCGTTAGGCAGAGTCACCTCAATATCCAAAACGGCCGACTGCGAAGTACCCGTTACCTTTGTGGCAGCCATGAGCTTATCAACGTCCATCGCCTGGTAGTTGGGGCCCTCTTGGTTAGCCTGAGCCTTGGTAATGGCACGCCCGGCAACCTGGCGGGAACTTGCCGCACGGGACTCGGTGTTAATATCGACCTTCAAGGAGTTCGCGCTGCCGGTTCCAGAAAGGTCGTTCACGAGCGGATAAACCACCACAGTTGATTTCGCGGCGTATGATGCAGGCGAAATCACACCGTAGGTTCCCGCAAGAATCGCCATCACCACGATCGGAATAAGAACAATGAGCTTATGGCGCCATACTCGCTGAACCTGCTCAAGCAAAGATGCCGAAGGCTGTTTCTCGGAAGTGCTCGAATTTTCCATGGTGTTCTCTTTCTGAACGATAATCCTGGGTCGTTCGTGGTTCGTGATCGGTGTTGTGTTGTGAGAGTCCGTCGTATCTTCGGAAGACTTCGCCGGGGCTTCGGCATCTGTGCTTTCCGTTGGTGTCGTCTGAGTCTTAGCGGCGGGCTGCGCGGGTATCATGCCCGTGGGCGTATCCGGGGCACCATTCGCGGTAGCCTGTGCAATCGCAGGAAGCCTCGGCTTCTTCACGGCTTGCACGGGTCGAGCTGGCTCGGGAGATTTATCGGCTTCAGGCTGTGCAGAATCCTGCGGCAGAGCATTTCTGAGGGTACCAACCGCAGAATCGGGTGAACCCGGCTCATCACCAGCCGCCGCACCCAGGAATATTGGTACGGTTGGCGATTTTTCGATATGCGGTGTTTTCCCCGTCTGGGGGTTGCTGTGATCCTGCGACGATGCGTTAGCCTGCGGCGCAGACTCTTGTTCTCTCCCCATGTGCGGAGTTTGTCCCTTCTCGTGAAGTTGTTCGTGGTGAACCGCCGTTCCCTCGGCGGGAGGGGTAGCTGACAGATGTGTCTCAGCTGCGGTATGTTGCTGAGATTGCGCATCCGAAGACTGCGCCGGCGGTGTTTTTGAAAGCGCCGCAGTAACGGCGGAAGCAATGCTGGAGGAGCGCTGAGGATGCTGCGGGGAAACCCCGACGAGCTGAACCATCGTTGCTCCGTGGGCAAGCGCATCATTCAAGCGCTGTGCATCGGCACCGGAATCGGTGTACTGCGGGAACGCTTCACGTCGCCCCTGAGCAATAGCGGCACGCACCGCCGAAAACTTGCTGGGGGAGCGAACGATCGCCATCACCGTGGTAGGCGCGTTTTCCGGGGTCTGGGCTGCAACAACTTCTTCCGCAGTTGCGGGCTTCTTGCGTGTCGAGAGGAAACGTTCAACGCCCAACGGCTTGCGGAAGCGCTTCAGCAGGTAACCGTAGCTTGGAACCAGAAGAACCAGGTACAGCACCAGAGCTACTAGGCTTTGCCCCAGAATCACGAGCGGAATAAGGGCGCATACAGTCGGTACCACACCGCCAAGGATGAGCGCCGGAGCCATTTCCTTGACAGTAGCGCGAATACCCACCAGCTTGAAAACCTGGTAGCTTGCCAAGAACGTATCAATCAGCAGTGCCGCAGCCCAAGCGGTGACGGCACCATAGAGCCCCCATAACGGAACCAAGGTAAGGTTCAGGATAATTGCCAGAACCAGAGCCGAGAGCTTATTGAGAAGCTGCCAACGGCTTTTACCGCTCATGAGCAGAACCGACTGCACACCGCCCGCACTCATCGCGAGCATCGCCGCCGGGCAGATAACCCAGAGAATACCGGCGCCAGACTCGAAACCTTTACCAAAGAAACGCAGCAAAACCGGGCCGAAGAAAGCAAGTGAAAGGTAGAAAGGCCAGGCTAGGGCGGTGAGCACGCGGGTGGTCGCAAGGAAGATTTCACGGGCACGAACCAAGTTTTGGGTTGCCAGAGCCGCGCTGATCGATGGTCCGGTCACGATGCGCCCGGTGTGTTCGACCATAGTGCCAACACGCACACACCGGTTTACCGCGCCGTAGACACCGCCTGCGGCCGGTCCGAGGAATGCTGCGATAACCAGCACATCAATCCATTCGAGTGCGGTCTCGACAATGGCGGCAACGCCGCGGGCAGATGAGAACATCCAAAAAGAACGCAGCGTTTCTTCCGGGGCGTCCTGGTGCTCGTTCGTGGTGGGCGGCGCGTCCTGGCTCATTTCTTCGGGAAGAGGGCGGTTGAGCAGATATGCGGTGACCGCCGTGGTGATAATCACCGGAATAGTCCATGCCCACACTAAGCCCATCAGAGAACCCGCGAGAATCACCGCAAGAGCTACGCCAGCTAGGCGAAGAGTCGGGAGCACCACGTTCTGTAGGAGGGTGAATGTCACTACCTGGTTTAGACCGCGTAACGCGCCGAACCCCACCGTCATAGCGGCGGCAATTATCAGGAACGGAGCGCTCACCCGTAGAGCGGTGGCGTATTCGTCGCTTCCCGGCATGATCAAACTGTACACCAGCGCTGCGAGGGCTACGACAACGGCAAGAAGTACCGAGGGGAAAAGAGCGAAGCGGATAAGCTGGGGGAGCGCAGAGTATCGTCCTAGGGCACGCTGGGCGGACATCGTGCGTACAAGCCCGGTATCCGCGCCGAAGACTGAGAGCGAGGTTCCGATCGCAAAGAGTGCCATTAGACGGAAGAATTCACCGGCACCGGCGGCGCCGATTCCGTTTGAGACCACGAGGGTTGTAACGAACGCAATACCGGCACCGTACATCACACAGAGAGAAGCCAGCGATCCACTGCGCGCTAAAGAAGCATGACGTGTCATTAAAGCTCCTCTCTGTAATATCGTGCACGAATGCAGGCCATAGCGCTGAGCAGAAGAACGCTGAGCTGTGCCACATCGAAGCTGTAGAAAATAATGACAACACAGCTGCAGACTGGAATGGAATGCAGCCAGAATCCGGCGGGGGTGCGCACCTTCAACCCTTCACCCAAAATACTGAGAATAAAGAGGGCATATATAGCAAGACCCACAAATCCGAAACAGAACATTAGAGTCCATAGATACCCCTGAGTACCCATCGAAACACCCACGCTCAATTCCATACGGGGAGTTCCATACCCCACAATGGGAGACTCTAAGGACGCTGCCCAGGTTGAGCGGTACAGCGCCGCGCGACCGCCGGTCGAGTCAGAATATTGCTGACGACCCAAAATAGCTGCCACCGTGCCGGAGGCAATTAACGCGGTCACCACCCCGACAACCATCACCCCGGCCGCTGTTACCAGGCCCCAATAGCGACCAATAATCAGGCGAATAATGACGTATGCAGTCGCAAAACCCAGACCAATGAACATACCGCGGTTACTGGTCGCAACGAGCGGCACGACCGATGCTCCGAGGACGATCGCCAAAAAGATGCGCAGAAGCCACGAGCGTGTGCGAGCAAAGAATGCGAACATCACGGGCGTAAGCACGGTAAAGGCAAGACCCCAGCTATTGGCGTAGGGGAAAGGCGCGGCGGGGCGCACGTAGGGTTCGGGCGCTCCCCAGGGGTTTTGAACCTCCGCGAAGGGTGGGAGCATATAGTCTTTCACCAAAGAGTTCGACATGAAACTCTGTGGCACGACGTAGCTCATTGGTGTTTGAACGCGCACTTCCGGGAAGAGCACGCCGCCCCATCCGAGTACGACAACCGTAACCCACAGGGCAGTTAAACTGCCCAAGAGCTGATTGATCGAGATGCTTTCTTTAGCGTTGAAATAGTAAAGCGCATACACGCCCGCGTTGAGAATATTGACGAAGCGCAGCGTCCAGGCGATATAGTCTGTCACATCTTCTAACGAGACGGTACAGACAATCACCCAGAAGATGAACGCAGCCCATATCCAGAGCGAGCGGGGCACTCGCACACCGCCGCGGATAGTCAAGTAAATGACCATCGTTACCGAAAGCACTAGCGGCACGATCTGAAGCAGCCCCAACGCCCAAAATGCCGGGAACCCATAGAACAGGGTGAGAAGAGGCCACGCAGGAAGACGTTTACGGGGTGCCTGTGCGGATGCACCGCCCGCCGCGGGTGTGGACGCGAGCTTCCTTGAAGCACCGAGGGTTGGAAGAGCTAGAGCAGTAGACATTACAGACCTCTTCCTGTCTTCTGAACGAGATCAAGAAGCAGCTGAGGTTTCACAATCCCCAGTGCTACCACGTATGCCGCCCAGGCACGTAATTGCTTTTTATCGCGTTTAAGGGCCGAACGGGCGTAGGAACGAGCAAGATCACGGTGACCGAGCGCCGCATGCACAAAAGCTATCTGCCCGGCAATACGTGCCAGTCCACGCGGGCTACGCTCAAATTCGGGGAATTTTTGCAATATATAGGTAAGCCCGTCCGCCATAGCCTGCCACTTACCAGCAAAAAATGAGGGACGATCCCACAGCACCAGAATAAGCGGTTTCTGCACTGAAAAAACGTCGCCGTAGCGGGTTGCTCGTAAGAGTAAATCGTAGTCTTCGCCGTAGGAAGCTGGCAGCTCCTCATCGACTAAACCGAGATGGTCGGTCAAAAGGTCTTGCCTCACATAGAGCATAGCGGAAGGATGAATCTCCGTAATGCGTGAGAGCAGAAAGTCATCGAAGGATGCACGCTTAGGCGCCAGCCGCTCAATATCACGCCCACCCGAGCGAACGGTGATACCCGAAGAAACCGCGACCGCCTCCGGGTGAGCATTCCATAGTGCGAGTTGTTCGGTCAGCTTGGTGGTCATCCAATAATCGTCGTCGTCACAGAAACCAATAATTTCTCCAGTGGCGGCAAGAATCCCGCTGTTACGACCACCCGCAAGACCGCCCGTGCGTGTGTTTGCTATCGTAATGAGCTTCCGATTTTCCGGAACCTGCACGTCTTCCAGCAGATCGGGCTCTACCCGGTCATACACCACGACAACCTCGATAAACCCCGCATAATCTTGATCGAGAATAGAGCGTACCGCAGTGCGCAGAGTTTCGGGACGTTTACCGTTAGTTGCGATCACGGCGCTTACGGCGGGAGCTGAAGATTCAAACTTCACGGTTATGCCTCCTGCGAGGGGGACGATGCGGGGGTTGCAAGCGTGACGTATTTACGGCGCATAGACAGCAAAACGGTCGCCGCATTTGCCAAGAAAAGAAGCGCATAGACGAAGACGAAGATCACGCCAAAACCCCAAAAAATGTAGATCCAGCAGAGCGTACCGGCGTCCATATGCAGATTGATGAAGGAACGGAGGTTACCCCCGGTCGAAGGTGCCGCAGTTTTACGGTTTTTGCGCAGCTGCTCAGCGAGAATCTGACTCATAAAATGTCCGGCGGTGAGTACTGTGAATGCCATGGGCAGTACCCAAAGAATCCAGCCACCGGGAAAACCATCGGCGGTATATGATACAGAGAAGTATTCGGGAAAACGGATGAAACCTACCAGCGTCGCTAGGTGTACGGTGGGTACTCGCATGGAATCTACTACATGGTCAAGCCATTCTCCTGCTGGTGAGGATGCGCCGGTCACGCGGGCTACCTGCCCGTCCGCCGAATCAAGCCCGTAACCGAGGGCAAACAGAAGCGCAACGATAACGCCTGTCAGGATTGTTGGGGGAGCGGTTAGAAGAACGATAACACCTGCCGCTGAGATAGCTGCGCTGACCGCCGTAACGCCGTTGGGCGTAATACCGAGGGAGACAGCGGCAGCAGCAAAATAGCGTGCAATCCTGCGGTTTACCCATCGGGTGTATGCGGGAACTCCAATACCTGGTTTTTGCGCCTGCTCAAGCGCTCTCAGAGTATCCGAAAAGCCGGGGCGTTTTGCTGTGCTTGGCGTAGTGATGTGACCCATGTGAAGAATCCTAATCGGTGATCAAAGTTTGAGGTGGTGCCGCGGGTGATGACGACGTTTGCTGTTACCTAAGCCCGCCGGAAGACATGCGATCTAAAACCGAGTGTCCGAGCAAAAAGTAAGTCATAAAGATTATAGAAATAAAATGCTCTAAAAAGTAGGACTTTGCCAGGCGCGCCTTATTTTGCTGACTCTTAGTCAAACATTGAAGACGGTATCGCGCTGAAAAACGCCCCCGTAGCCGAATACTAAATCCAGCTACAGGAGCGTTTATGCAGTCCCTACAAAGGGGCTAGGTGATTACCAACCGAATCCGTAGTCGTAGAATGCACGACCGAAGAATCCGTGGGCATAACCGAAGCCACCCATGTAACCAAAACCACGGTGATCGTAGTTATAGGCTACGCGTTGGTTACGACGACCGTAGTAGTCACCGTTACCATAGTTGCCGTAGTACTCCGGGTAGTACCAGTACCAGACCTGAGGGCGGTGCTGCTGACCGTTATCCTCCTGATTCTGTGCTTCAGGAAGGGGGTTCTGGTGCTGCGCGGTGGAAATAACCTGCATATCGAAGCTGATGTTGTTGCTCCAGTGCGAGTTAGCGTGAACCTCAACGGCGATTGCGTTGCGACCTTCGCGCAGGTACTCAGCAGGAACGTCAACTGAGAACAGCTGAGCGTTCTGGCTTTCCGGACGCTGGGTTGCGGGGGTATTAGCCGAGATACGACCCTGCGGCATGTTCTTACGAGCAACTTCCTTGCCGTTGACATAAACCACAGTACCGTCATCTGCGTAGGTGGTGAGCTTCAGATACTGCTGAGCCTGTTCCTTCGTGAGGGTAACGTCCTTACGGGCGTAGATGCTCATCGGAGTACCAAAGAAGGTATTCACCTCGGTCTCAACGTTCACCGAGCCAGCACCCAGGGGAGCCTTGCCGCGAGACCATGCGCCGCCGAGCCATGAACGAGTTTTCCATTCGCTTTCGGCGCGGTCGCTGCCTACGCGGTAGACCCATGAAGAACCGCTATCGACGAGAACCTGATCGCCCCGGGGCTTCTGCTCCTGTTTGGGAGCCTCTTGCTTGGGCTGCTCCTGCTTGGGGTTGTCCTGTTTAGGATCTTCCTGCTTAGGCTGCTCCTGCTTCGGGTTCTCCTGCTGCTTAGGCTCGTTCGGTTTCAGATCATCGTTGGGATCAGCGGGCTGAACCTGATCGTCTGTCGCAGGGTTTTCCGGCTGAGGCTGTTCATCCTGTTTAGGATCTTCCTGTTTAGGCTGCTCCTGCTTGGGATCGTCCTGGATGGGGTTCTCCGGCTGAGGATTGACAATATTCTTATTGTCATCCTGCTTGGGATCTTCCTGTTTAGGATCCTCTTGCTTGGGCTGCTCCTGCTTAGGATTATCCTGTTTGGGAGCCTCCTGCTTAGGATCTTCCTGCTTAGGCTGCTCTTGCTTGGGCTGTTCCTGCTTGGGGTCCTCTTGCTTGGGCTGTTCCTGCTTAGGCTGCTCTTGCTTGGGCTGTTCCTGCTTGGGGTCCTCTTGCTTAGGATCGTCCTGCTTAGGGCTTTCCGGCTGAGGCTGCGGATTCTCCTGCTTAGGCTGCTCAGCCTTCTTGCCAGATACAGCAACCGAAGTAGAAGCAGAGTAGTTACCGTTTGCATCAGCCGCACGCACGAAGTAACGAGCGTTGTCGGTGTGCTTTACCCTGTAGCTGGTGCCGTTCACAGTAGCAATCACGCGATCGTTACGGAGCACATGGTAACGTGCACCCGCCTCGCCAGATGCGCTCCAGTTCAGCTGATCGTTATCACCGGATTGAGTAACGGTCAGGTTACTCGGAGCAGGCGGGGGAGTAACATCGCGTGGTGCGTAGCGTACGAAGCCAACAGATTCCTGCTGCACACCATTTTCACCTAGGGAGCGGTTCAAATCGCCGCCAACCCACAGTACACCATTGGAGTCCACGAAGGATTCCCAGATGCCGTGACCACTCTTACCCTTAAGGGTAGGAGCGAACTCGGGGAGAGTTTTACCGCTGTCCTTATCGAACGCAGCAACCAAACGGATGCTGTCGGTCACGGTAGAACCACGCCATGCGTAGTCGTGGGTGCCGCTGCCCTGGTACAGGAAGTCACCACAGTGGCAGGCGCCGTAGATGTTATTACCGTTGAGATGCAGATCCTGGAAATCACCGCCGTTGCGGGTAATACTCGAGCTCAAACGGGTCATTGGTTCGTTCTTAGTGTACTGAGAAATCATGTGCTCAGTACCGCCAAGCCATACGGAGCTGCCAGCATCCTGAACGTCAAAGTGGAAGCCCCACACCCTTTTCTCGCGGGTTTGTGGATCCGGAAGGTATGAGGGAGTGACCTCCCATGTGCCGACCTTCTTGGCGGAATCGAGGATACGTGCCACACGGAATGCGCGTTGGTCATTCATCTCGGTGAAGTAACCGGCGGCAAATACCTCGGAGTTATCTGCCGATGCACTCATACCATTTACTGTTCCGTTGAAACGCGGGGTCCACGTGCGATCAACCTGGTTGGTGGAGATCTTCACGCGAGCAGCGTTACGGGAGTAAACCTTATTGGGGGTTCCTGAGCTCTTGAGATGGGTAAACGTACCGCCCAAGTACAGGTAATCCCCCTGAGCTTGCAGAGTCTTCACAGAAAGAGCTGAACCGGAAACATTGTTTTCAACCTGCAGGTTCAGTTCGCGGTCAAGCTGTCCGGTTGCGGGGTCAAGCACCGCAAAACCGGGCACCTTTTCGCCGTTAACCTCGGTGAATTCACCACCAACGGCCAACTTGTTGTTCGGCAGAGCCTCAAGAGACTTAATTTGACCATTGAACTTCGGCTTGAAGGTCTGCACCAGTTCACCAGTATTGACGTTGAAACCAGCAAGATAAGACTGATCCACATGAGCACCGGCTGCAGACTCCAGGTATGCAAAGTCACCGCCGGTGAAGACAGTGTCGCCTACCTGAGTAATAGCCTGAACGTAGGTGTTCATTTCGTTGACGTTACCGGTTCCAGACTTATCGCTTGTGCGCCACTTCCATGGCATAGAACCGCTCTTGGGCAGTGCGCGGCGGTTACTTGCCGCGGTACCGTTATCGCCAATAGCCTGTGCCCCCATGTTCTGCTGGGTTAGCTTCGGGCGCAGGTAGACCTGAGTGAAAGCGAAGGGAGTAGCGTTGGAACCGCTCGGGCGGTACAGATATGAGTTGCTTGCGCTCTCATTGCGATTTCCGTTAGCACGAACATCACGGCTGTAGCTAAAGCCGAGCTTCCATCCCTGCTCACGCTGCTCATCAAAGTTCAGCACCGAGTAGGTACCATTTTGCTGGATATGACCCTCGGTCTTGTCGAAGTGGGTACGATCCCTCTGCATGTACTGGGGGTTATCCGCGCTGACGTCAATATTGGACCAGATATTGTTGCTTCGCAGAGCCCAGGTCCAACGCTCGGTCTGATCACGATGCGCCGTGATGTTCTGCCATTCCGTGCCGTCAGTATTCAGAGCGCGGCGGAAGCGCACGCCATCTTCAAGATCCTGCGGCTTCTGGCCGTTCAGCAGCTCATCAACAGTGGTAGAGGGCAGCTGTACCGGAGTCATTGCGTCGTCACCCTCAGGGCTAGTGTATAGCTTAGACGCAGCACCTCGACCGTGGTAGTTCTCGGTCCAACCGTCACGGCCGCGACCAATCAGAACCCAACCGCCGCCGTTAGTCTCCTGGTCGCAGTAGAACTGCTGTGGAGCCGACATCGAAGGGGTGTACAGCCAGTACTTACCGGATTTTGCATCCTTGTTGACTTGTTTAGCTTCATAGCAGGAAGCGGCTGCCTTGTCGCTGGAGGAGCCGTCGTGAACGACCGCATCCTCAGCAGCGTAGGCTACGGGACCTACCGGGGCTAGCCCGGAAAGTCCAAGCGTCAGGGCAAGCCCTACCGCCGTAGTCGCTTTTCTAGCAAATTTCATGGTTTTATTGCACCTCCGTTGAATGCTGAATACGTATTGAAGGAGTGGAATAAACACGGGCAGACACCGAAGGATAAAACGGCCTTACGATGCCTGTAGGTACGACGTACCATGTGCTTAGCAATCGGGATTGTTAGGGAAGTCGTGTTGGGCTATTTTCCACGTGCCGTCAGATTCGACCAGCGTATATATATTGAGAGTCCGTTTGCCTCCGCTCTGGAGTTCCCGACCCGCGCTGTCTTTGGTCTTGACTTGGGAGGAATCCAGGCACACCTCGACGAATCGTGCACGCTTGCCCTGGTAGGTTCCTTCGGCAACTTTGGGGCTGCCGACGACCGTGCTGGTGCCCTCGTAATGCCAACCGTTTTGGGCGTACTCGGCAGCGGATGCCGCGTATTCTTCAGCGGCGTTGTCTACAGCTACCTTGTTGATGGAGTCCATGGTTGCCTCATCAAGAAACTGCCGGGGTTGACCGGAATCTGATGAAGCAGTATCTGCTGAACCTTCAGGCGCGCTTGGAACAGAAGACATGGTCTGCTCATAGGAGTTTACGAGACCGTTGACTTCTTTAACCTCGGCAGCGTCAGTCGAGACAGTTTTAGCGTCTTTGAGTTGCTCTGCCTGGGGATAATTTTCGTCCTGCGCAGGAACTTCAGCCTGTGCAGATTCAGAGGAAGAAGTAGCAGTCTCAGAAGAAGAAGGGGCGGAAGAAGCGCTAGATGCGCTGGAAGCAGAAGATGACGAGCTTGCTGAAGCTGAGCTGTCAGGGCTCGCAGTCTGTTGATCTGATGACTGAGAGCATGCCGCGAGGGGGACTATCAGAGACAAACTCAGAAGTAAGCCCGTTGCTGCCCGTCGCTGTTTCGGAAGTGAAGAAAACGTACGAAGCACGATCTTTCTCGTTCAGTTGTAAGGTGGTTGGTTATCGGTAAAGTGAAGGCACTTCTGCCAACAATAACGACAACCCACCCTTTGTGTAATTGTAAGTGAGTGAATTGCTATTGCCGACGGGAGTACCCGTTGGTTTTTATTATTTTCCATGGGGCTACACCGCGCCATGAAGGCACAGAACTTTCCGTGGATACCTATAGGCTAGCACAGCGAACGAGAGTTGTGACCGCGGTGAGGTCACAATACTCACGGATAGTCCGAGGGGTGGACAAATACTATAAGAAAACCTAATAAATATTTTATGAACCCTTATCAAAAGAAAGGTGTAAATGGTTGTTTCGATACAAAGTTGATAGTTGTCCTCACATATAGAAATTTACCCATAAAATACCTATAAAACTTCGCAGGGCATGGGTAGAGTTGGGTTTCGGCAACTGAGTCTACTTGAAAGATACTTAAAGCTCTTAAATTTATAAATATGCACTCAATATACGTTCTGAGACTTGGCACATACTTTACCTATCAAATAAAAAATAATAGTACATACCCCCAGAAAACAGGTTCCCTGTGATAACAAGGGAGAAGGGAGGTGGGCAAGCCTTACTATAAATTTCCTAGCCACAGCTTTAAAACCAGGATTTACAAGGGGATATACCTTAAGGACACTCTCATGAACAGTTAAAAATATGCATTTCGCATGCCATCCTCAAAAATATGAGCAGATAGGAACCGACGAACAATAGATTTTGTCGTGAAGACCCGCCTCACCGGCTGTAGTCGAGGAGATAGACAAAAAGCCTGAACGAGATACCCCTACGGTATAAGATAGACGGGTACCCAAACGCATCAACGTGGCAATATAGAGCGCACGCGTTATTGGGAGGCGCCGCCTTGATAGCCACCGCATCCGGTAGAAGGAGTATCCGTGAAACTAACTGGACTGAGCCGTCTTCTGGCAGAACAGCCCTCCTACCGTCATATTCTTGAAGCCTGCGATGTTCCCGCTGCGGAACGTCCTGTCCAAACCCTAATTGGCGCCGTCGCCGGTGTACAGGCACCCCTTATAGCTGATCTTGCCGTTGCAGTACGGCGCCAGTCCAGAACCGGAAAAACTCCGCTGACGCTCATTATTACACCAACCGAGCGACAGGCTGAGGATACCGCGCATGCCCTGCACTCATATTTGCCCGATCACCATATCGAGAGCTTTCCCGCGTGGGAAACTCTGCCGCATGAACGGCTTTCGCCACGCAGCGATACCGTGGGAAAACGTTTGAATGTTCTGCGCTCTATAACTCATCTTGAAACTCCGACTCCACAGGTTGTTATAGCTCCGGTACGTGCGGTCATTCAGCCTCTCGTGGCTGGTATTGAGAACCTGGAACCGGTAAGCCTAGTACGCGGTGAAGAATACTCTTTCAAAGACGTCATTAAAGGTCTAACAGATGCCGCATACTCGCGTGTAGATCTCGTAGCAAAGCGTGGTGAATATGCGGTTCGAGGCGGTATTATCGACGTCTTTGCACCTACCGCACAGCATCCGGTTCGCTTGGAATTCTTCGGCGACGAACTTGACGAAATACGTTACTTCTCAACGGCAGACCAGCGCACTCTAGGGCAAGAAGCAGACCACCCAACGCACGTTACTTTACTCCCATGCCGTGAGCTTCTTATTACCCCGGAAGTTATGGGACGTGCTGCCCGACTCAAAACGGACTATCCGGCGGCATCAAGCATGCTTGAGAAGATTGCGGGAGGTATCTATGTCGAAGGCATGGAATCTCTAACCCCGCTTCTTGTCGATAAAATGCAGACTCTTGTGTCTCTGCTCCCCGAAGAATCACTCATTATTTCTCTGGAACCTGAGCGGGTGCGTGCCCGTGCCGAAGACCTTGTGGCAACCAATGAGGAGTTTTTAGCGGCCGCTTGGGATGCTTCCGCCGATGCGGGCTCGCGTGCGCCTATAGACTTGGGACAGCTTCGGGTCAGCGACAGCGGGTTCCGCACGATTGCCGCGACCCAGCAGGAATCTTTGGACCGTAACCTATCCTGGTGGGAAATCACCGAGCTTGTCGATAGTGTAGATCTTCTCAACAATGCTCCCGACGACGACATCCCAACTATGACGGTCGCGGCACAGGCTCCAGCATCCTTCACCGGCTCGGTAGAACAAATGCTTCACGAGGTTGGTTCGCTGGTTCGTGACGGCTGGACGGTACTGGCGCTTACCAATGGGCGAGGATCCACCGACCGCCTCATCGAACTTTTCCGCGAGAGTATCTCAGGAGAAGACCCAATTCCGGCCATACGCCGGGAAACCCTCGACGGGGGAACGGAAGGCGCTCTACAGCCCGGAGTCGTCGAAGTTTGTGAGACCCCAGCCTCTGCCGGATTTTTAATTCCTGAGGCGCGCCTTGCTGTCTTGACTGAAGGTGAAATTTTGGGCAGGCGCGGCACCTACGCGCCACGTGGCGCGAGCGGCAAAAAACTCAAACCCCGTAAACGACGTAACGCCGTCGATCCCCTGGCGTTAACCCCTGGCGATTATGTGGTGCACGAACGCCACGGTATCGGTAAATTCATTGAAATGGCTTCGCGCCCAGTCGCTGGAGTGTCCTCAAAACATGGGGAAACCCCTTTGAAAGAATACCTGGTGATCGAGTATGCGCCTTCAAAACGCGGGGGAGCCCCTGACCGCCTCTTTGTACCCTCCGATCAGCTGGATCTCATTTCGCACTATGTGGGAAGCGAAACCCCGACCCTCTCTAAAATGGGCGGGAGCGACTGGGCTAAGACAAAGAACCGCGCACGTAAAGCAGTTAAAGAAATTGCCGCTGACTTGGTGAAACTCTACTCGGCGCGGCAAGCTTCGCGCGGTCATGCATTCTCAGAAGATACTCCCTGGCAACGGGAACTTGAGGAATCTTTTCCTTATAATGAGACTCCCGACCAGCTTACCGCTATTCACGAGGTTAAGGCGGATATGGAGAAGGAAATCCCCATGGATCGCCTGATCTCCGGGGACGTCGGCTTTGGTAAAACGGAGGTCGCTATTCGGGCGGCCTTCAAAGCCGTGCAGGATGGTAAACAGGTTGCCGTACTCGTCCCCACAACCCTGCTGGCGCAGCAGCATTTTGAGACTTTTACCGAGCGTTTCTCGGGATTCCCCATCAAAATTAAGGTGCTATCGCGCTTCCAAAAAGCTAAAGAAACCCGCGCTATCGTGGAGGATATTGCCTCCGGGAGTATAGATGTGGTGATTGGTACCCACCGCATCCTCTCGGAAAACGTGAAGTTCAAGGATCTTGGACTCGTCGTTATTGATGAGGAACAGCGCTTTGGCGTGGAGCATAAGGAAAAGCTCAAGCAGATGCGCACTAATGTGGATGTGCTTGCCATGAGCGCCACCCCGATTCCGCGCACGCTCGAAATGTCGCTCACCGGTATTCGGGAAACCTCAACGTTGGCGACCGCACCGGAAGAGCGGCATCCCGTGCTCACTTTTGTGGGGCCGCGTACTGATGCCCAGATTACTGCCGCTATTCGACGCGAACTTATGCGGGAAGGGCAGGTATTCTTCGTCCATAACAGGGTGGCGAATATTGATACTGTTGCCGCCGAAATCGGTAAGCTCGTGCCGGAGGCACGCATCGCCACGGCACACGGGCGCATGAGTGAATCTCGGCTTGAGCAGATTATCGTGGACTTCTGGGAGCGACGCTTCGATGTTCTGGTGTGTACAACCATCGTGGAAACTGGATTGGATATTTCAAACGCCAACACCCTGATTGTCGATAACGCCCAGAATTATGGGCTGAGCCAGCTGCACCAGCTGCGCGGGCGTGTGGGCCGCGGGCGTGAACGGGCTTATGCTTACTTCCTGTACCCGACGGATAAGAGCCTGGGTGAAGTTGCGCATGAACGCCTCAAAGCAGTAGCAACCCATAACGAGCTGGGTGCCGGACTGCAGCTGGCGATGAAAGACCTTGAAATTCGCGGCGCCGGTAACCTGCTCGGCGGCGAACAGTCCGGGCATATCGCAGGTGTCGGCTTTGATCTGTATCTGCGTCTCGTGGGAGAAGCCGTGGCAAATTTCCGCGGCGAACAGGAGAATACCGAAGTCGAGGTTAAGGTTGATCTTCCCGTTAATGCCCATATTCCGCATGATTATATTGATGCGGAACGTCTACGCCTGCAGGCATACCGCCAGATAGCCTCCGCAGACACCGATCAGAAGATCGCGGAGGCACGCGAAGAGCTTCATGACCGTTACGGTGCCTTGCCCGAACCCGTAGAGAATCTGCTTCAGGTGGCGGTGCTGCGCCGCGAAGCACGGGAAGCAGGCATCCACGAGATTACTGCGCTGGGACCGAAACTGCGTGTGGTCAGCGGTGAACCGCTGCCGGAATCACGGCAGATGCGCCTCAAACGTGTGTATCCCGGCTCAACCCACACCCAGCCGAAGGGTCTGAGCACGTGGCTGACGCTGGTTCCGCGTCCTAAGACTCTGCCGGTCGGTGGCGTGGACCTTATTGACGGTCCTATGTTGGAATGGTGCTCGAAGTTCATTAACTCTATCTACTCGGCAGACCCGAAAGCATTGGAGGAGTCATGATGTCATCGGCACCTACCCCGCGCACCCCGAAAGGCTGGGTGCGACTTCTGCTGAGTATCGTGGGATGGGCGGCGCTAGGCATTGTCACCTTAGGCACGATTGCTTGGGTCTTTTTCGGCACATACGGGTTAACGGTGTACTTCGTTGTAGTGGCGTACCTGCTGATCGCGGTTGCTTGCGGTGCACCTGCCCTCCTGTTTTATGTAGCCCATCGAGCTAAGGTTCGCAGCGGAGAATTTGGCACGAGCGGACCGGTAAGGTTTGGCAGCAAGGAATAGCGTGGGAGCAACAGATTGCCGGACGGTGTCACATTTCTTATAGACTGTGATACCGTCCGGCAGATAAGAAAAACTATAAAATGGGGTACTTCAGTTACTTTTGTACCTTATTCTGATCCGTAATCTTACGGGTTGTCTTCGAGGGCAGCAGATGGAACACAACACCAAAGAAAATTCCAAACGCAACGAGGGAACCGGCATACAGAACCGGACCGCCTTCGGGGTAGGTGCCCAGCAAGTAGAGGGATAGAAGCAAAAATACGAAGCAGCCGATGAACAACACTGCGTTCTCAAGATGCCTGCCCTGCCCGGAGTAGGCGGGAGGTTTCGTCGTTTTAGCCATAATTTTCCTTCATCTGTAGCGACCTGCATTGGGTCGATGATGTGTGTGCTTCACCCCGGTTTCAGTGCCCTATAAACATTTGTAAACCGAGAAATCCTTTCTCAAGTATAGTGTTTTTACCCGCACGAATGCACACTTATGACACAGCGCAACTTCAAAATATGGTTCATGACGTTACCCGGCAAATATAAGACTCTCGTAGGCAGCAAGATGTATCCGTAGCGTTCTCGACGACTCTGTCGCTCCTGCAGGCATCACGGTACCTACTCGGCACCAAAAATCGGCATTTAATATCCTAGAGACGACGGCGGTTTCGGTTGAGTATTTCAGTGTGATAGCACACAATGAAAGTGTGACTTCAACAGTGAACTATGCATCCCAACGAATCGTGATACTAGGCGCTGGGCCCGGCGGCTATGAGGCCGCGCTTGTGGCAGCATCATCAAACGCCGATGTGACAATCATCGAACGTAATGCTCTAGGCGGCTCCGCAGTCCTAACCGATGTGGTACCTTCGAAAACGCTTATCGCTACCGCAGATATGATGACTCGTTTCTCTGACGCCGGGCGATTGGGGATCGAAAATACCAAGGGCAACGCACCGCAGCTGCAAGTAGATATGAACCGGGTGAATAGCCGTGTTTTGGATCTAGCGCATCAACAATCTGCCGATATCAAACGGGCCCTTGCCTCTGCCGGGGTCAAAATTATCAGCGGCACCGGTAAGCTTACCGGTCCACACACCGTCGCGGTTACCGATAATACCGGGCTGGAATATGACCTGCATGCAGACTTTATTCTGCTGTCGGTCGGGACGCACCCACGTGAGATGGCGACCGGGCAGCCTGATGGGGAACGGATTCTCACCTGGACGCAGCTCTATAATCTGCGTGAGGTACCTCGCGAACTCATCGTAATCGGTTCGGGTGTTACCGGTGCCGAATTCGCCTCTGCCTATAACGGGCTTGGCTCCCAGGTGACCCTAATTTCTTCGCGAGATCGTGTGCTTCCGGGCGAAGATGAAGACGCCGCGCGTGTGCTGGAAGACGTCTTTGAGCGCCGTGGTGTTCGGGTAATGCCGCGGTCGCGTGCGAGCGCCGTGGAACGCACCGACGACGGTGTGGTGGTGACTCTCTCCGATGGACGCAAGGTTTCCGGCACGCATTGCTTGGTCGCAATTGGTTCTATTCCCAACACTGAAGGACTGGGTCTTGAGGTCGCTGGTGTAGAGACCAACGAGTCGGGATATGTGGTTGTTGATGCTGTTTCACGTACGTCAGTACCGCATATTTACGCTGCTGGAGACTGCACGGGTGTGTACCCGTTGGCTTCCGTAGCCGCTATGCAGGGGCGCATAGCGATGGCGCATCTTTTGGGTGATACGGTGCATCCGCTTCGCACCGATCGAGTGGCAGCGAATATTTTCACCACCCCGGAGATTGCGACCGTGGGTATTAGTGAGAAAGACCTTGCCGCCGGGGTTTACCGAGGCGAGGCTGTCATGCTTCCGTTGACTACGAATCCGCGCGCCAAAATGATGGCGTTCCAAGACGGCTTTGTGAAGATTTTTGCCCGTAAGCACTCCGGTACTGTGATTGGCGGGGTTGTGGTCGGTCCGCGTGCATCCGAACTTATCTATCCTATTGCGCTGGCTATCGAGAAGAAGCTGACGGTGGATGATTTGGCCGCTACCTTTGCTGTATACCCGTCTCTGTCCGAGGCGATTTCTACGGCATCGCGGCAGCTTCACACCCGTGTTTAGATTTTTGCATAGCTCTTGATATAGGTTTGAGGGGCGTGACTCGTGTAGAGTCACGCCCCTCAAATGCATACAGGATTCAGGTTATTTAGTGCTGACCGCGTTCATATCGACGTCGCGGGTTTCATGCGTGAGCAAGATGAAGAGAACACTCAGCAAGGATGCACCTGCTAGGTAGTATCCGACGGCCCCAACACCAAACTTCGTATTCAGCCATACCGCCACGAACGGGGTCAAAGCGGCCCCCAAAATAGATGCCATATTGTAGGCGATACCGCTGGCGGTGTACCGCACATTGGTGGGGTACAGCTCGGGCAGGTAGGCGCTCATGGAGCCGAAAGAAAGCCCCATCAGGCACATTCCGATGAACATGAAGATGGTAACTGCGGTGGTATTGGCCTGTGCTCCGGTACCCACGACGGAGGGTGCAATAAATAGGGTGAAACTACCGCCGAAGACAGCCATAGCGATAGTGGTCCACAGCTGCTGTTTGCGGCGACCGTATTTGTCGGCTAACCATCCCGAGACGGGAATAAAGAGCGCAAAACCAATGATAGAGATGAGCTGAATCTCCAAGAACTTGTGGTAGGGGATGCCCAAACCACCCGCATTAACCTTTCCAATACCGTAGGAAAGAATCCATGCAGTCATCAGGTAGAACAGCACGTAGCATGCCACCATGATAAAGGTACCCTGAATCATGGGCCACCAGGCAACTTTGAACGCCTCAACCAACGGGGTCTTGACCTTCTCATCGTTCTCGACGGCTTGAGCAAAGACAGGGGTTTCTTCGAGCTTGAAACGCACATACAGACCCACGGCAACCATGAGGATGGAGAGCAAGAACGGAACACGCCAGCCCCAAATCAGGAAGGGGTGATCGAGGTTCTTACCGTCTGTGGCGGAGTTGAAGGTAATCCAGCTGGTCAAAAGCAGCATGAATCCGTTAGCAAAAACGAAGCCAATGGGCGCGCCCAGCTGGGGCCACATAGCGGAACGTGCGCGCTTGCCTTCTTCGGCATATTCGCTGGCGAGCAGAGCCGCACCCGACCATTCGCCACCCAGGCCTAGACCCTGGCAGAAACGCATAATGGTTAGCATTGCCGGTGCCCACAGACCAATCTGATGGTAGGTGGGCAATAAACCGATGAGGAAGGTTGCTAACCCCATAGTGAGCAGAGCGCCTACGAGTGTAGCCTTACGACCGATCTTATCGCCGAAGTGACCGAAAACGATAGAACCCAGCGGGCGGGCGATAAAAGCAACGCCGAAGGATGCGAAGGAAGCTAACAGCTCAGTGGTAGGGTCTTTGGACGCGAAGAACAGAACCGGGAAAACCGCCACAGCTGCGGTGGCGTAAATATAGAAATCGTAGAATTCGATGGTGGTGCCCACCAGAGAGGCGATAATAACTCTGCTCTTGGGGGTCGTATTCTCAACCTGCGTGCTGTGCCCGGCGGAAACGTCGGGCGCGTGTGTGCTCATCGTGAACAGCTCCTGAAAAGGGATAGTAGCGACTACGCTCGATGCTGTGAGTGTAGATTTTCAACTTTTATATTCTACGCCTCGCGATGCGGTGCCAACATCCTGTATTCATCATCTGGACCATTCAGCTGTATTTCAGTGTTCGAGGATGAAAAATCAGGAACACACGAAACAAACCGCCGGATGCGTATGAGAGAACGCATCCGGCGGTTATAGGGTATAGAGTCCCGTCAGAAGGCTATTTGATGGTGGCTAGAACGGCACCTGCGGTGACGGTATCGCCCGCCTTCAAGGACAGCCCGGAAATCTTACCGGCCTTATGCGCGTTGATAGGCTGTTCCATCTTCATAGCCTCTAACACCAGGATCAGATCGCCTTCGGCGACTGTGTCTCCATCGGCAACGGAGACCTTCACGATCGTACCCTGCATGGGGCTTGTCAGATCGTCTCCGCTGACCGCATTTGAACCGCCGCGAGCACGGGACTTACGGGTTTTCGATGCGGGCTTTGAACTGCTCTTGGCAGGAGTACCGCCCAGTTCAGGCAGAACAACCTCAAGACGCTTACCATTAACCTCAACGACCACGGTTTGACGTTCGGCATCGTCATCATCCACGCTGCCGGGAGCGCCGGAGTAGGGCGAAATGGTGTTCTTGTAATCGGTTTCGATCCACCGGGTGTGAACCTTGAAGTCTGATCCTGTTGCAGGGGCGAAATCGGGTTCGTCCAGAACTGCGCGATGGAAGGGAACCACCGTCGGAAGGCCGTCGAGTGTGAGCTCGTCTAGGGCTCGGCGAGCGCGTTCGATCGCCTGCTCGCGGGTAGCACCAGTCACGATGAGCTTGGCCAGCATTGAGTCGAAGTTGCCGCTGATAGTATCGCCTTCTACGAAGCCGGAATCCCAGCGCACACCGGGGCCGGAAGGAACACGAAGTTTTTCGATGGTACCCGGTGCTGGCATGAAGGAACGCCCTGCATCTTCGCCGTTGATGCGGAACTCGAAGGAATGACCCCGCAGCTGGGGACTCTGCGGATCGATTTTCTCGCCGCGGGCAATGCGGAATTGTTCACGCACCAGGTCAATACCCGATACTTCCTCAGAAACCGGGTGCTCAACCTGTAAGCGGGTGTTCACCTCTAGGAAGGAAATCGCTCCGTCCGGGGCAAGCAGGAACTCGCAGGTACCCGCACCCTGGTATCCGGCTTCCTGCAGAATCTTACGGGATGCTTCATAGAGCCGGTCGCTTTGTTCTTCCGTAAGGTATGGGGCGGGGGCTTCCTCTACGAGCTTTTGGTTACGGCGTTGAAGAGAACAATCACGGGTCGAAACGACTTGCACATTGCCGTGAGCATCGGCCAGGCACTGGGTTTCGATATGGCGCGGGGAATCTAGGAAGCGCTCAATAAAACATTCTCCGCGGCCGTAGGCTGCGACCGCTTCACGCACGGCGGATTCGTAGAGCTCGATAATATCGCTGCGGTTGCGCACAACCTTGATGCCGCGACCGCCGCCACCGAACGCTGCCTTGATCGCGATGGGCAAACCATGCTCGTCGGCAAAGGCGAGCACTTCATCGGCAGACTCTACGGGGTCCTTGGTCCCAGGTACCAAGGGGGCACCCACTTTCTGGGCGATATGGCGCGCGGCGACTTTATCGCCCAACTGGGTAATAGATTCGGGGGAGGGACCAATCCAGGTTAACCCGGCATCAATGACTTTTTGGGCGAATTCGGCGTTTTCTGAAAGGAAACCGTAGCCGGGATGCACCGCATCCGCGCCGGAACGAATAGCTACCTCAATGAGCTTGTCCATCACCAGATATGACTGGGGCGCGGTCGCCCCTCCTAGAGCGTAAGCCTCGTCTGCGAGTTTAACGTGCTGGGCATCGCGATCCGGTTCTGCATAAACGGCGACGGTCTCTAAACCTTCGTCACGGGCCGCGCGAATAATACGTACCGCGATCTCGCCGCGGTTAGCAATAAGAATTTTACTGACCGGACCGGTATGGTGTCCGGGAACAGCTGTAAAGTTTTTGATGGCTTTTGCCGGGTTGTGAGTCACTGAGGCTCTCCTTTTTATCCTGCCGAAAGCATAGCGAGAAAAGCTGAGAATGGCGAATATATAGCGCCGAATGACGCGAAAAATATAAGAAAAGTGAGGATGCTTATACCGGGTTTGGCTTAGCGCTCGTTAGTCTGATGAGGACTTCCAGAAAAAGCTTATCGATATCCCATATCGTGAGAGCATTTCCTTGAGTGCATTCACCGACAGCCCAATCACCGTATGTGATTCCCCGCAGATGCCCTGAATAAAGGCAGCACCATATCCGTCGAGGGTAAAGGAACCCGCTACATGAAGTGGCTCACCCGTGGCAACATAAGCATCAACCTCTGCGGCGCTCATCGGCGCAAAGTTTACGGTAGCGCTGCGTACCTGCTGAACGGCGGGAAGCTGTTTATCTTTGGTCTCACCGATCCCATCCCGTAAATCTATGAGGCAATGCCCGGTGTGGAGCACCCCGCTTCGACCACTCATCGCAGCGATGCGCTCGCGTGCTTTCTCAGGGGTATGCGGTTTGCCGTAGGCGACCGATTCAAACTCAAAGACCGAATCGCATCCGAGTACAAAGGCGTTTACTATACCCTGGGCGGCGAGAGAATCAGCAACCGCGCGTGCCTTTGCCTCCGCAAGAATACCGGAGACCTCCGCCGGGGTTAGGTCAGTGCGGCCTTCTTCGCGGGCGCGCTGGGCAGCACTGGCTAGTGCCGCATCCTCATCGACATCAGAGACATGAATATCAAACATAATGCCGGAGTCTTCAAGGAGCTTTTTACGCGCGGGTGATGCGGAAGCCAGAATCAGGCGCGGTGCGGGGCCTGATGCCGAATGCGACGCACCGGATGGAACAGAAGATTGGGAAGTCATATCTTTATTTTAGAACGAGTATCAAGATTGGTCTTCATACGAGAGAATAGTCTCCGTACCATACCGATGCGCTGCATACCCTATGCCGTAGCCAAGAACCGCCTAGGACGCAGCGGTAACCTTGGCAGAACTAGGCGAGGTATCCTCGCCACGAATCAGCTTCGACTGGGCGGCTTCCACAAGATCCTGCGGCACAAACCCGTTAGCGCTGCGCGGTGCATTGTAGATCTCGGCGCTGAGGATACCCTCGCGCTTAGAGACAATCGTGGGAACCAAGGCTTGCCCGGCAACGTTCAAGGCGGTACGTCCCATATCAATAATCGGGTCAATCGCCAATAGAAGACCCACTCCATCAAGAGGAAGGCCCACAGTCGAAAGGGTCAGAGTGAGCATCACGATAGCGCCCGTTGTACCTGCCGTAGCGGCAGAACCCAACACCGACACCAGAATAATCAGCAGATACTGCGAAATATCCAGGTGCACTCCGTAGAATTGCGCCACAAAAATAGCTGCCAGCGCGGGGTAGACGGAGGCGCATCCATCCATTTTGGTCGTAGAACCCAGCGGCACTGCAAAGGACGCGTATGCACGCGGCACGCCGAGATTACGTTCGGTAACGGCCTCAGTCATGGGCATAGTGCCCATCGAAGACCGCGATACGAAACCAAGCTGCACTGCGGGCCATACGCCCGAGAAGTACTGTTTCACAGAGAGCCCGTTGAACTTCACGATCAGGGGATACACCACCAGGAACACGAGGAGCAGACCCGCATACAGTGCCGCAATGAACTTCACCAGCGAGCCCATGGATGTCCAGCCGTAGGCATAGACGGCATGCCCGATCAGCCCGATCGTGCCCAGCGGAGCGAGGCGAATAATCCACCACAGCACCTTCTGAATAATGGCGAGCGCGCTCTTGACGATATCAATAAAGGGCTTAGCCGCATCGCCCACCTTCAGAGCCGCAATACCGATAGCCCCCGAAATCACGAGCATTTGGAGCACGTTAAAGGAAACCGAAGAAGTTATACCGGAGTCGGTGGTTTTCGTGGTGACCTCAAGCCCTAAGAAATTGGAGGGGATAATCCCGGTCAGAAATGCTGTCCATGATCCCCGGGTGCTGGTGCTGCCCGAGGCGCTTACCTCGGCACCCACACCAGGCTGAACGAGCAGCCCCAGTACGATACCGATGGAGACCGCAAAAAATGCTGTAATAGCAAACCAGATAAGAGTCTTAACCGCTAAACGCGCCGCATTCGTCACCTGCGAGAGATTCGAGATTGAGGCAACGACGGCGGTAAACACCAGCGGGATCACCGCGGCCTTAAGGAGAGTCACATAGGACGTGCCGACAGCGTCTAGAGTGGCCATGAGCCAGTTGGGGTTATTTTTTGCATCGCCGCCGAGGGCGAGTGCAACGTACCCGAGCGCGATGCCCAGAATAAGGGAAGCTATAATTTGATGTCCGAAAGAAGTAGCCCAGCTGGGAAATCTGGATTTTTGCGGTGTTTCATGTGTAGTAGGCATGGCGTTACTGTAGACCCGTAAGAGAAAACAGCGGTAATTAGTGTGACGAACTATGACTGTATGACATAGCGTGACCGTGCAAGCGCCACCGAAAAAGACCCGAGGCACGTATTATTGCTAATTTTTATCGGCTCAGAAAAGCCTTTGTGCGAGGCGTGCTTGGTATCCTGAAAAGAGCCTGTTATCACCGAGACAGGATAGTGTGAAGGAGAAATGACCCGTGAGCGGGGCCGAACATCAAACCGCAGATGCCGCAGACGTAGAGCATCCGGAGAACGTACAGGACAATCAAGACCTCAAGTCTCCTCCTGCACGCGGTACCGGTAAGAAAGCGCTCGCAGTGTTCGGCGCCGGTGCCCTTTTGGCAGGCGGCGGCATATTCGCCTATAACTCTTTGCACCAGAGCGAGGAAGCCTTTAGCGCGGACGGTGAAGAATACGCTCAGGTTTGTCAAGACTCCAACACCGGGCTGCGCGTTGAGGATGAGCAATGCGAGAGGGTAGAGAAAGAGGCTGGGAATACTTCTTCGGATTCCAGCTCTGGTTCTTCGGGCGATTCTCATTCCGGAACTCAGAATTCCGGTAATTCGGGCACGACACACCATTCCGGT
>ERZ773046.465-NODE-465-length-26063-cov-38.996386_pt1 | contig 26063 bp, 15 predicted proteins | sample MGYA00580634_ERZ773046 | MGnify/ENA primary metagenome ERZ773046 (study PRJEB29015, sample SAMEA2738127) | human oral metagenome | biome: human oral; feature: human-associated habitat; material: saliva | place: China | collected 2159 ... | reverse complement strand
CGCGCTTGTCGGTCATGCCGAGCTGCTTCATTGCCTCGAGTTCTGCGGGCAGGCCGTGGGTGTCCCAGCCGAAGCGGCGTTCTACCTTGTGGCCGCGCTGGGTCTGGTAGCGTGCGACGAGGTCCTTGGCGTAGCCGGTGAGCAGGTGACCGTAGTGGGGTAGGCCGTTAGCGAAGGGAGGGCCGTCGTAGAAGACGAATTCGTTTTCGCCGTTTTCGCCTGCGGGGCGGTTCTCGACGGATGCGGAGAAGGTGTTGTCCTTCTTCCAGTAGTCGAGGACGGCCTCTTCGAGTGCGGGGAACTTGGGCGATGCGGTGACGCCGCTTCCTGCGGCTTCGAAGGCGCTCGCCTTGGGGTAAACATGGGACATGTGTTTGTGCGCCCTTATCTGTTGTTCTCAACGCTGAGAGGTTGGGGCGACAGGGCACGTAGCACTCGTCGTCCCACCGTTTCAGCGGGTGAGGATTGACATGACGGGTGCAAGGACGCCTGGGCATCGCTGACTTGCCCGGGCTGTTCCGGGGGTCGGGATGCGGCGCGGTACCACCTTGCTTACTGATTTAACAGCTCAACGCACCGAACCCTCCCGGGGCTACGGGGTGCCGCGGCGCATGTCCGCGATACCTAGCCACCGGAAGAGCGGCGCGTTGGGCGGGTATCAGTCGCTTATTACAGCTATATCGGGCTTAACCGTCCGGTTCTACTGGGACTACATCTCTTCCGCTAAGACACCCTCGCCGCAGCGATTGGCGGGTGTCCGCAGGTGCGGTCCGTTCTTCCGAATTGCTCGCCGGTGATGGCCGGGTCGTTGCAAACACTAATAGTTTATGTGGCTTTTGTGTCTGTATGCAACCCCGCGGGGTGTGGGTTTGAACAGTACTTTTCAGATGTGCCGATGCCGGGGGCGTAAAACAGAATGGTTCTTCGTTCGGCGATATTTAGAGCGAGTAGGGGGTTTAAGGGGTCTTGCCTCACCCTGCACTCGGGCGTGTTTAAGGATGTATGTTTTTACATTCCCCCAGTGTTGCTTTAAGTGGGTTTCGATTTTTTTGAGGGAACCTGCGGGATTAATGCCGATACAACCACAAGATATGGGGTGAACACCAATGTAATTCCACTAGATATTCACCCCTGCACGCTTTCACCCCCTCAATATTCCGTGTGGGAACCGGTTTTTCTGAATGATTCAGCAATGCATAGCGGGTGAATAGAGTGCATATTTGGGAATTGTCGAGCAGGTTTCCCCTTATTGAATCGGGCATTTCTTCTGAACTGCTGAAGGCCTCCTTGCCACCAGAAGGTTGAGCCAGTCCCTCTCCTCTCCTCATCTTTTGCAAACACTGGGACGAGGCTCTTTCGTTTTTCAGGTCATAAATATGATTGAAATCACTTAATCTAACATGCGCGCCACCTCTCACCGAAGCGCCTACCTCATCAAACAACTCCCCACCAGCAGAGCATAGTCACAATACTTTACGGTGACTGATATCTTGAGTGATCCATAGACTCACAGAGATTACTAAGGTGTATTTTCGTGCATTTTGAACTCAAAATAGTCTAAAATGAATCGTGCAACACATCAATGATGATTCGATAGCATCTACCCTCTCACCGGGGTGTGAACATAGCAGTCTCAAAGATGAGTTCACCGCGTATCCGTTCGCTCCACCAGCAGCATGTACGCACCCGAGGTCACTTCCGGATGTGGACTGAAACCGCGGCATTTGCCCGAAGTTTCACCCCCTTTCACGACCTCACCCAACACGCCATACAACCACGCGCCCGCCACCGGGTGCCCCGAGCCTGCCTCGGGATAATTCAAGGAGTTCACCGATGCTCTCACCCTCTTCGAGCACCCGTTCCGCCGCTTCCCGCCTAATGAGCCGCCGCACCCTGCTGCTCGGTGGCGCGGTTTCCCTCATGGCCGGTTGCGCCTCCGATATTCGCCCGCTGAGCGAAGAGGCGAAGGCTAAGATTGGCTCCCCCACCGCTACTCCTTCTGCGAGCGCTTCCGCTTCTGCGTCTAGTTCGCCGCCTGCTTCACAGTCTGCTTCGGCGACCGCATCAGCAAGCGCTAAGAGCAACTCGTCCAGCGCGGCACGCGTACCCGTATCTGAGGATGCACTCGTTGAGGGTTGGGAAAAGTACCCCGGTCCCCTGAAGCTGACCGGCGAATACATGGGCGAGTACCAGCCCGCAACGGATTCTTCCCCTGCGAAGAACGTACCTAAGCCCCTCAAGACCGTTCCGCACCGTGAAGAACCGACCTTCCAGGGCGCCTACGAGACGTTGCGTGCCTACTACAGTGCTCAGATCACCGCGCTCAAGGATGGCCACTATGCAGATCAGGCGATTGAGCTGACCTACCCGGCAGACAAGAGCGCCATCGACGAGGTTAAAGCAGTCAAGGAACTGTATGAGCAGAACGGCTGGTACATGGACTTCACGTGCAGCATTTCCATGCGGAATACGGAGCCTCGAACTGCCCTGAAGAACGGTGACGGCTACGTAGAAATCATGATGGACGCCAAGTATTCTGCCACCGCCATCCATCAGCCGGACGGCACCGAACGCAAGATACCGGCGATTACTCAGGTAGCCATTCCGCACGTGATGCTCTACACCGAGGGTAAGTGGTGGCGAATCGGCAACGATTATCTGAACGAGCGTCTGAATGGCGGCAAGGGCTCTTCCGCTTCTTCTGGCTCCGGAGGTTCCAGCTCTGCCGGTTCTAGCGGTTCTTCGGGCCGCGGCTCCACTAAGGTCTAAATCCCCCAAGGTCTAAATCCGGCAAGGTCTAAACTAGCCCCGTTTCTCAATTTCATACGCACTAGCCCAAAGTCGTTGAGGCACAGTTACCCCTGCACCTCACCGACTTTGGGTTATTGCGTCTTAAAGACAATGTCCAGGGTTTTTTGACGAAGTTTTAAAACCAGTCTTCTATAGTAAGAAGTGGATACTTCATACCGCCGCAGTTCACGCTCCGGCACACTTGTATCCCGGTACCCCCCCTGTACCGCGCACCATACAAAAACGATGAGGCGGATCCTTTCGTACGCATCACAGCGTTGTGAAGCGAGCTACCTCGATCAACCACTTTCAGGAGATACCATGTCCTTCCGGCCGAGTGCACACACCAACTTCTCTGCTAACGACCGAAACGGATTGACCCGCCGCACCGTTCTTTTTGGCGGTCTGACCGCCGGCGCTTTGGCTCTAGCAGGATGCGCCTTCAACAAGGATATTCGCCCCACCGGTACCGGTGATACTTTCTCCGGTTCCCCGAGCGCTTCCGCTTCCCCCTCGGCTTCGGCTTCTGCGTCGCCTTCTGAGTCTGCCTCGGCTTCGGCATCCGCTTCGTCTTCGTCCTCGTCCAGCCGTACCACCGCGAAGATTATTCCGCCCGACGAGTTCTTGAAGGACTATAAGAAGTACATTGGCGACGTCAAGTACGAGTACAAGCCCGCCATTGCACACTATGTTGAGCCGACCGACACCTCCCCCGCGAAAAACGTCCCGATCCCGGTCATTGATACGGTGGCCCAGCGTACCGTCTCCCTCGAGGGCGCCTACAAGACCCTGGCTGCTTACCAGAGCGCGTACATTGCCGCGATGTACAGCGGCGATCTGCAGTACCTCAAGGGTCTGGTCCACGGCGCTGACAGCGGTCTGGTCAACAACCTGAAGGCTATTGCTAGGCTCTACGCCGCGGGCGGTTGGACTAAGGACTACGAGAGCAAGCTGAGCATCCGTGACGATCTAAATGCGAAGGCTCTTGCCTCTTCCGATTTGGCTGTTGTGGCGTTCCCCTGCCGGGATGTTGTGAAGGAATACACCATCTACCAGAAGGGTACCGGTGAGGTTCAGAAGGCAAGCACCCTGGATGTCGTGATTTACGCGGTGTACGCCGAGGGCAAGTGGCGCGTGACTAGCCGCGAGTACTTCGTGTCGGAGTACAGCGACCGATTCCGCAAGGTCTTTGAGGGTCCCTCTGCATCTTCTTCTGCAAGCAAGTCCAGTGGCTCCGGTAGCTCCGGCAGTTCCGGCAGTAGCAACGACTTCAAGATCTAGGCGCTGAGAGCAACACCCCTGACGAAAGCGGGGCGGGTATCAGTTGATACCCGCCCCGCTTTCGTATGTTTTTGTGCCGCGGCGCTCCCGGCGCCACTGCGCCTGTGCGCGCCTCAGTCGCCCAACATCTAGCATCTACGCGCAGCAATAACAGCAGGCACAGCAACAGCCCCGCTCCTCGGCAACTAGGAAAACCAAGGATGCGGGGCTGCGCAATACTATCTAGCGCACCGCCTCTAGGAGGTGGAACGTTCACGCAGACGCTCGTGAACCTCGCTCACAAAGCGGTTCTGATTATCGCGAGCATAATGCACGACCTCACCTATGACGGTAATAGCCGGCGCCCTAACCGATGCGCAATCTGCCTGAGCGTTCTCAAGGGTCGTGACAGTCACGCGCTCCTTCTCAGAGAAACCGTTCTCAATGGTTGCCAGCGGCGTGTCAGCCTCAATCCCACGAGAGAGCAGAGACGCCACCGTATCGGGCAGGGTACGAACGCCCATCAGCAGCACCACGGTGCCCTGGGCACGCAGGGTCGCCTCAACCGCCGACACTTCGGTCTCCGACAGGCCGGAGTGACCAGAAATGACGGTGAAAATCGAGGACACCTTACGCAGGGTCACCGGAATCGCCGCACGCGCAGGAACCGCAATGGCGCTGGTAATGCCGGGGATAACCTCAGCCTCCAGGCCTGCGGCGATGCACGCATCCAGCTCTTCAGCGCCGCGACCGTACACGTACGGGTCGCCACCCTTCAAACGCACCACGGTCTTACCCGAAAGCGCGTAATCAATCATGAGCTGCTGAATGCGGGACTGCGGAACAGCGTGCTTGCCGGGAACCTTGCCCACATCAACAATGAGGGCGTTCGGCGCGTACTCACCGTACTCCTGCGGGGCGAGGTGATCCAGAAGAACCACGTCCGCCTCACTCAGGGCACGTGCCGCACGCAGGGTCAGCAGGTCAGCGGCACCGGGGCCGCCACCCACAATGTAGACCTTGCCGGGGTTCTCAGCAGGCTCGCCGGGCAGAAGGATGCCGCGTTCCGTCACGCTATCGTCCAGGGTGTGCCCGGGCGCCCCGCCCGCGAGGATTTCGTCAATAGTGGCGAACTCGCGGGGCGGGAACGGAGGAATCTTCGGGCACATACTACGCTGCCGGGACCGGGTTGAGGTCACTGGGCTTGCCCACGGGAATCTTGGCACCGGTCAGCAGGACGGTGTTGGACTCGCCAGCTTCTGCCGCCGCAATTTCCTCGGGGGTTGCGGGGCGAATCTGCTCGCGCTCCAGCACGTACAGGTGCGAACCCTCGTCGCTGCCGTTGGGCTCGTTGATGAAGGCACGGAAGCGGCGCAGGCGGCGCTCGTCGCGCAGGGTTGCTGCCCACTCGTCCTCGTAGGAGTCAACGTGACGCTGCATGTCGCGCTCCAGGTCCTCGCACACGCCCAGGGAGTCCTCAATGAGGACGGACTGCAGGTGTGCCAGACCGTCGCCGTGCTCCTCATCCAGATCCTCGAGCCAGCGAGCGGTACGCTGCAGCTTGTCTGCGGTACGGATGTAGTACATCAGGTAGCGGTCAATGTAGCGGATGATGTCCTCGCTGGAGGCGTCCTTGACGAAGAGGCGACCGTGAGCGGGGTTTGCACCACCGTTACCGCCCAGGTACAGGTTCCAGCCGTTGGTGGTTGCAATCAGACCAACGTCCTTGCCCTGTGCCTCAGCACATTCACGGTTACAACCGGAAACGCCGAACTTGAACTTGTGCGGGGAACGCAGACCGCGGTAACGGTTCTCCAGCTGGATTGCCATGCCGGTAGAGTCCTGAACACCGAAGCGGCACCAGGTCGAACCCATGCAGGACTTCACGTTACGCAGGGACTTACCGTATGCCTGACCGGATTCGAAGCCGGCATCCACCAGGCGCTCCCAAATGTAGGGCAGCTGCTCCAGGCGAGCACCGAACATACCGATACGCTGCGCACCGGTAATCTTCACATACAGACCGAACTCTTCAGCGACCTCTGCGATGACGCCCAGCTTCTTAGCGGGAATCTCACCTGCGGGAATACGCGGAACGACGGAGTAGGTACCGTTCTTCTGCATGTTCGCCAGTGCGCGGTCGTTGGTCTCCTGAATACCACCGCGGCCTGCGTCCAGGACGTAGGAGTTGCGGAAGGAGGAGAGAATCGACGCAACGGTCGGCTTACAGATTGCACAGCCGTCGCCACCGCGGCCGAAGCGTGCCAGAACGGAGTCAAAGTCGTCCAGGTTGGTCAGGCGCACAGCCTCAGCCAGCTCCGCACGGGAGAAGTCGAAGTGCTCACACAGTGCCTTGGAGACGGTCAGACCCATCTTCTTCATCTGCTGTTCCAGAGTCTTCTGCAGCATCGGAACACAGGAACCACACTGGGTACCCGCGGTGGTGCAGGACTTCAGGGATGCAACATCGTGGTTGCCGTCAACGATAGCCTCGCGGACAGCACCGAAGCTGATGTTGTTGCAGGAACACAGGATTGCGTCGTCGGGCAGTTCGGTGTCGGGGATGCCGTCGCCGCCGCCAGCTGCGGTCAGGTAAACGTTCGGTTCAGCGGGCAGTTCGCGGCCGAGCAGGGGCTTAAGGGAGTCGAAGGGAGCGGTGTCACCGACGAACACGCCACCGAGCAGGGTCTTTGCGTCGCCGCTAGTCACGATCTTCTGGTACATGCCGCGTGCGGGGTCTGCGAACAGAACCTCGAGGCAACCCTCGGTGGTGCCGCGGCGGTCACCGAAGCCAGCGACCTGAACGCCGGAGAACTTCAGCTTGGTTGCGATGTCGAACTCTTCAACCTGAGCTTCTTCATTGTCGTTGAGCAGGTTAGCTGCCACAGCGTCAGCCATAGCGTTAGCCGGTGCGACCAGACCCCAGGTGCGGCCCAGTACGCAGGCGACCTCACCGATAGCCCAAATGTGCTCGTCGGAGGAGTGGCATGCGTCGTTGACGAGAATACCGCCGCGCTCGCCCAGTGCCAGGTCGGCGTCGCGTGCCAGCTCGTCGTTGGGGCGAATACCGGCACCGAAGACCACCATGTCGGCGGGCAGGGTGCGGATTTCTGCATCCTCAGAGGGAGAATCTGCGATGGAGACGGAGACGACGTTGCCGTCAGCATCCTTGTTGATGCCGGAGATGTACACGCCGGTCTCAATCTCAATGCCGGTTGCCTTAATCTGGGCATTCACGGCGTAACCGCCGCCCTGGTCAACCTCAACGGAGAGCAACCAGGGAGCCACATCCAGAATGGTGGGCTCTGCGCCCAGGTCCTTCAGACCCTCAGCTGCTTCGAGGCCGAGCAGACCGCCACCGACAACAATACCGCGGGGTGCGCGGCCGAGGGTGTCCTGCAGGCGCTTGACCTCGGAGACCATGTTCTTCACGTCGTCAATGGTGCGGAAGACGTGTGCGGCGTCCGAGTTAAGAATGGGGATACGAACCGCGCGGGAACCGGTTGCGAAGACCAGCACGTCGTAGGGGTACTCGTTGCCCTCGGTGTCGGTGACGACGCGGCGGGTGCGGTCAAGCTTGTCTGCGTGGCAGTTGTTGACCAGGTTGATGTTCTCTGCATTCCACAGTTCGGGGTCACCGAGGGTCAGGTCCTTCTCTGTGTCCTTGAAAATCTTCTCGATAGCAACGCGGTCGTAGGGGATGTAGGGCTCATCGTTGAGGACGGTGATGGTGTCCGCTGCGCGACCGGCAGCTTCAGCGCCTTCGTGGTACGCGCGTACAAAACGCCACGCAGCGGGGCCTGCGCCGACAACGAGAATGTTGCGGGGGGTGTGCGACATGGATTTTCCTTCCTAGTTGTAATGCAGGTAGTTCATGGCACTTATCTACCCTCAGTGTGCGGCTGGATCGTGCCCGGTATTGGAACTCCTAGTTTCCGTACCGTTGGGCTCGTACCTGATGCGTACCGAGTAGTTGAAGCGCCCGCTTCTTTAGAATGCATCTGAAAATTACGAAACATTTTTGTGTGGGATTATGTTGTTTTCTTCAGGCAGTCAAAAGGCGTTTTAAACTACGACTTTTATCGTACACTCTAGCGCGGGGTCGAAGTATAGAAAATCCGTATTTTTTGGGAAAATTTTCCAAAAAATCCGCGGAATACCGGGCTGGAATAGGGTATTCTTACCTTATCTAAACCTAATTTAGGTAAGGCTAATCTATAAAATTTGAGATCATCTTTTAGGGTAAAAATAACCTTTAGCACCCTCCGCGTGCCCCATTTCCAAATGTGGGTTTCATAAGGTAAACTCCAAACAAAGAACACACGAACCGCTATTGTGTCCTGCACCCCGCGCGGCGCAGACCACCACTTCGAAAGGAAACCCCCATGGCTGAGAACTGGGTACGCATCTGCGCTGAATCTGACCTCGAAGAAAACTGGGGCGAAGTCGCCCTGGTCGACGGCTACCAGTACGCCATCTACAAGACCAAGCACGGCATCTTCGCCGGCGACCACCTCGACCCGCACAGCCAGGCACTGGTCCTCGCACGCGGTATCGTCGGCGAGAAGAACGGCAACCCCACCATCACCTCCCCCCTCTACAAGGAGGTCTACGACCTGACCACCGGTGAGTGCGTCTCTGACCCCTCCTACTCCATCAAGGTCTACCCCGTAGAGGTCCGCGACGGCGACGTCTACCTCAAGACCGCCTAAGCACTCAGCCGTCTACGGCTCTCAAACACAGCAACACAAAAACCTCGGGAACATAACGTCCCGAGGTTTTTTGTATGGGTTTTCAGAAGCCTCTCATCAGGCGAGTGAACAGCGAGCGCACTAGCCTGATTTTAAGTCATCTAGGCGGCATCCAGCTGCGCAATAGCGGCATCCATGCGGTCAATAAAGCACTCCGCCACCACGGCAGCAGAAGCACCACCCTGCGCGTTGACCAGCGGCGCGGCAACCTTCACCGGCACACCGGTCGACTCAGCATCACGGCGCATCTTACCGGAGAAGAAACCCTCCGCCAGCAGGTAGGTCGCGGCAAACTTAGGCTGATGTTCGGCAACGACCTCGTGGAACTTCGGATCAATCGCGGCAACGAAGCCGTGATGCACCGGGGTGTTCAGTTCCTCAGCCAGTAGCTCAGCGGCACGGCTCATGTCCGCGCGACCATCAGCACGAGAAGAGCCCGCAGCACCCTGCACAACAGGGCCGTCACCGGGAGTCCAGCCAGCCTCTTCCAGGCGGGCGCGGGTCAGTGCGGCAAGGCGCGCATCCGGGCCCAGAGACTCACCGATACTAATACGCTCAATACCGCTATTGCGTGCGGCACGACGCAAATCCACCTGAGTGTGGAAACCGGTCGACAGCAGAATCGGCACGATCACACAGGGCTCATCATTGGGCAGAGAGGCTGCGGCATCATCAACGCTGGGAGATTCCACATCCACATATGCGGCGTGGACACGGTACTCCATACCATCGTTACGCTGGGCAAGCAGGAACTTGATCTGCTCACGAATCAGCGTGATAGCTTCACGACCGGCGACCGAGTCAGTGCCGTGCGAAGTTGCGATTACATTCAGAATAGTCATATTTCCATTGTATGAAAGGAACACCCCGCTCCCCCACTCATGAACACGAGTGGCGAAGCGGGGTGTTGCACGAAGGCTAAATTTTAGCTCTTGCGGCGGCGAGCCACGACCAGTGCGGTACCCGCAGCCAGGGTGATAGCACCAGCTGCTGCGGCGAACATAGCGCCGGATGCGCCGGTCTGTGCCAGCTTCGAGGAGGAGCTACCGGAGGTCGAGGAACCACCTGCGGAAGAACCACCGTTAGAGGAACCGCCATTGGAGCCGCTCACACCCAAGTTGTCGGAGGCACCAGAACCAGCATCAGAACCGCCGTTGGAGCCGCCCTTGTGGCCGGCTGCGTTCTGGTTAGCGGTGCTGCTCTCAGAAGCGGAAGCGCTCGCGGACGCGGATGCACTCGCAGATGCAGACTCGCTAGCCGATGCGGTCACCGATGCGCTGCTGGAGCTACTTGCGGAGCTCGATGCGCTCGCAGAAGCGCTCGAAGAAGCAGACGCGCTAGCGGACGCCGATGCAGAGGCGCTAGCGGACGCCGATGCAGAGGCGCTCACCGAGGGGGTCACAGCGGGAACGCTCGGAACCGCGGTCGGGGATGCGCTCACAGATGCACTCGGAATTGCAGAAGCACTCGGGGCAACAGAAGGCGCCACGGATGCGGTCGGCAGAGACGGCGAGGTGGGCTCTTCCGAAGGAACTGCGGTGGGTTCTGCAGTCTTGGTGGGCTCAGCGGTTGCGGAGGGCTCCACAGTCGGCTCTGCAGAAGGTTCTGCGGTCACGCTGGGCTCTGCGGTTGCCGAAGGCTCCACAGTCGGTTCTGCAGTCGCAGAAGGAGCGACGGTCGGCTCTGCAGTTGCAGAGGGAACCTCGGTCGGAGCAACGGTCGGTTCTGCAGTCTTGGTAGGCTCCGCAGTCGGTGCCACGGTGGGAGCAACAGTCGGTTCTGCAGTTGCCGAAGGAGCCTCAGTCGGAGCAACGGTCGGCTCAGCGGACTTAGTGGGCTTTGCTGTCGGTGCAATGGTGGGAGCAACGGTAGGCTCAGCAGACTTGGTCGGCTCAGGTGCCGGAGTCTGTTCCGGAGCCGGTGCCGAGTTTGCTGCCAGGCGGTTCAGCCACAGCTGATCCTCGTAGGTGTTCGGGTTCTCGAAGCTGGTCGGGTAGATAATATCGCCGTTGGGCAGCTCGAGAGCGTTGTAGCCGCCGCTCTTGTCGGTCTTACGCATCGAAGAGAGCACCACCTCGTTCACCTTGTTCAGGGTGTCATCCATGAACACCAGGCGGGAGCCGGATGCGTCCACCACAACCACGTTGCCCGCACGGGTCAGGAACATGGTGGCAACCTCGGTCTTCTCGAAGCCCTCAAGAGTTGCGGACTCACGGACCACGCTGAAAGTGCCGTTCTCGTACTTGAGGATCTGCACCTTACCGCCGTACCAGTTGTTCCAACGGTAAATGTAGCCCTTGGGGCTGACCAGGGTCGAGGGCAGGGCGGTGTCGTAGCCTGCGGGTGAAGAGTTCGGCACCAGGGACACGCCGTTGCTGCTCATGTGCAGCAGGTGACCCTTCTGAACCGCCTTTTCGCCGGCCGCATCGTAGATGGAAGTCGACGGCGCGTACACGAAGCTGCCGTCGGGCAGCGGTGCGAGGGTCACGGTGTTGTTGGAGAACGAGTCGCCGTAGTACTCGTCGAGCGAGTATGCGTTCACAACCTGCGGGTCGATAGAGTCGGGCTTCGGCAGAGCCTGCGAGGTTGCCTTGCCGGATGCGTCAATGATGGTGAGCTTGCCGCCGCCCTGGCCGTCAATGCTGACGATACCCCAGGTGTTGTTGGCGGGGTTGTAGCCGATTGCCTTGACGGTGGTGGTGCCGAGGTCTGCGTTGGAGTAGGTGCCGGAGGAGACGAGCTTACCTTCAGCGGTTACGGTGTACAGCTCGGGCTTGTTGGTCTCGCTGTTGATGACGAGCATGCGGTTGCCGTCAGCATCCACGGCGAAAACGCCCTTGTTGGCCTTCAGTACGCCGGTGTCGGTCATCTTCAGGTTGGAGCTGGTCAGCACGGTGTAGGTGGTGTCGCCGCCGAAGCTCGGGGGTGCCACGTGCACGATGTGGTTCTGGCCCAGACGTGCGGTGTTCTGGGGCAGGTTCACGCCCGCACCGGTGTTGTAGGACTCAGCGACGCTGTAGGCGCTCTTGGGGGTGTTAGCTGCGCTACCGTTGTAGGAGATGCTCAGCGGGTCGAGGCTGGCGCCTTCGTTGTAGAAGTCGGAGAAGGCGTGGTTACCGTCGGCGGTCAGGTTCGCGGAGATGCCGCTGATGCTGACCACACCGTCCTTCTCGCTCTGCTTGGCGGTGCCGGTGCTCAGGGTCGCCATCTTGACTTCCATGGGGCCCTCGAACTTGCCGGAGGCGTAGTTTTTGGTGCGCACGGTCATGTAGAGGGAGCCGGTGCCGTCAGCAAGGTTCAGTTCCACGCGGGGGTTGGAGAAGGTGAGGTTCAGGGCGCAACCAGTTTCGGGGTCTTGACCTTCGGCGCAGTGGCCGGTGAACCAGAGGCGGCCGGCAGCCTGCAGGGTGACCTGCTTGCCGTCTTCAGAGACGGTGGTGGAGGTCGGGGTGAAGGTGAACTGCTTTGCAGTTGCGTCCCAGGCTGCGCCGTCGGTCATTTCGCGGGGCATACCGTTGTAGGACAGGAAGGAGGCGCGCACGCCCCAGCCGAAGGACGCGCCTGCAGTTGCCTGGTCGCCTGCAGCGACGTTCTGTGCGGCAACGTTCTGGGCAGCGATATTAATGTTCTCGGCGAGAACGGGTGCCAGGGGCAGGGCGACAGCGCCAGCGACAGCGAGGGCGCAGGCTCCCTTGGAGAGGCGGGTGCCAGATGTGAAAATCTTCATTGGTGTGTATCCATACTATCGACACTGTTAGGACAGGCTTACTATATCGATAGCGTGAGTATTTCTCAACATCAGGTTCCAAGAAACCGTTTTGTGACAAACCATCCCACAGCACACCGACAGGGCAATACCCCCTCAACAGGCAACAGGGGCCGCTACTCCCCCACCCCCTACGCGACTAATCCTTCTTCGAGGTATGCATGCGTGACATGCCCAGAGCACCAAGAATCAGACCGCCACCCAGGGTCACCAAAATCGGCAGAAGCGGCGAGCTCTTATCCATGTTGTGGGTAATCTGCGCCTCCGTTGCCTTCACACCATTCGGCGATCCGGGATCAGTACGAACCTGAGAGGAAGAACCGTTCAGAATCGCGGCACGGCGAGACTGCGCCGCCGAATCAGTACCCGAAGGTAGGTTAGAATCGGGGGTCGCAACCCGAACAGGCTGCGCCTCCCCGGTGCGGTACCCAAGAGCCGAGGAAGACTCGGTAGCGGAACCACCCGAGGGGCGCGGAACAGAAATCGTGGCGTCCTTAGTGCCCGGGGCCATAGCGCTGTCAGCCTGAATACCGCGGGTCTTATTCTTAGAGCCCGAGGCGAGAGCCTTCGCATCAGATGCGCCTGTAGCATCAGCGGCAACCGTAGGATTTGCGGAAGGTTCCACAGCCAAGCCGCCCTCATCCTTAGAGGAAGAATCAGACGACGAGCCACCATTCTCGGTAGAAGCCTGGGTCACCGTAAAACGCACCGTATTGAGCTGAAGGTTGCCATCATCGCCTGCGTCGAAAGCTGCCACCAGGTAGGTCTTGCCAATCTGCAGGGACGCTCCGGGCACGCCAATCACGGCTTCAAAAGCGCCCGCAGAAATAGATTCCGGGCCAACGTGCACAATGGCGAGCGCATCGCCCACGGTGTTGCCGTTGGAGTCGATTTCCATGACGATCAGGTCGTAGCCCTTGGCATTTTGGGGGAAATTAGTGCCGCGAACCGTGACAGGCTTCGTATCATCCTGAGAGTCACCCTGCGAGTCCTGAATGGACAGGTGCGCCTTGCCCTTGCGCTGGTTCATCGGGTCGTACACGCTGGTGTCTTCGGAGACAACATACTGACCAGAATCATGGTTCTGCGGGTTGTCTACGGTACGGCGAACCGCGTCACCATTCTCAGCGGTGGGTGATGTAGCGGTGGGCGAAGGCAGGTTCACCGCTTCGGGGGTCGGCTGAGCAGTCGCCTCGGCGGTTTCTGCCTCTTCACGCTCAATGTCGACCGGCGGTTCGGTGGGCTTTGCCTTGCCGTTGCGCGGGTCAGCAGCCTCTACCAGGCGGTTGCTCTGCTCAGTCACAAAAAATTCGTAGGAGACACCGTGCGCGGTATCCTCCAGAACGATCACGTACACGACGTTAGAGTCCGTCGCCGGGCTCATCAGGAGGCGGAACTCCCCCTCCTTGGTTCCCTCAGTTAGAGTCGGGCTTTCCAGGACGGAGCCGCCGTACTCACCGGAAGGGGTGTAGAAGTTCACATCAACCAGAACACTGGAGGCCTCCAGATCTTTAGGGAAGCCCGTCCAACGTAGAAGATAGCCGCCATCCTTGAGCTGCGCCTTCATGGTGATGGTGGAGGCGGCGCCCTGTGCCTCCTGATTGTCTTCAGCCTGGTTCGCGTTCAAGGTCGCGGTTTTTTGCACGGCAGAGTGCGTCGTGACGGGTGCTTCCGTTGCGACAGAGGGTACAACAAGCCCGCACTGAAGCCCCGCAACCAAAACGGTTGCGGTGACAATACGGTGCTTCGCTGAATAAATACTCATGCAATGCGTCTTTTCATGGTGGAAATGTGCGTGCTACTGCCCGTTCCTCATGTGCCGCGCGGACCCCCGAGTGCGCCATACACCCGGATTCGTCGTACCATACTCCGCTTCATATTTCAGGTGAAGAAGACCTGACAATAGCTCGCATCTATTTATCGGTTATTTCAACCCTATCACGAACCTTAAGGTTTATTCACGCGAGGGTAGAGTTTTTTTGAACACCCTGAACGCACGACTCGCCCCCGCGATCTGCACCAACAGATAGCGGGGGCGAGCATTCCTCATGAAACAACGAACATACTATGCGATGCCGTCAAAAAGCACGGATTAGGGGCGTTAGCCGCCGAGGACTCCCCTGCGGTGAGCCATCCACGCGGCACCAACCACCAGCGCCAAACCGGCGCCTCCAAGAGCCCAGAAAGCTACACCGTGCTGCGCGACCTCTTCACTAGCGGGAGACGCCGCCGAAGCTACAGCTTTCACGCCATCCTGACGATCAGCATTCGCGGTGGAGTGCACCTGAGTGGTATTCGAGTTCACCGTAGCGGAACGATTATTAGACTCCGAATGAACCACGGGGGTGAAACCCTTATTTCCGTTACCAGAAGCTGCCGACGCTGCCTTTTCTTCATCCGTCAAAGCATCCAGCTTCGCGGTAGCAGCGATAGATGCCGGATCAGAACCCGAACTGTACGCCGAAATCTGATTGGTGCGAGTCGGCTCAAAAGCCGAACGCGGACTCATCGTACGTGCCTGAGCCAAAGCCTGCAGAGCCTGACGCTGACGCTCAGCCTTCGCTTCCTTTGCCTTGGACATGGCGCTCACCGCATCCAGAGTGGAGCGGGGTGCGCTCGCGGCTGACTGACCCGAGCCCGACTGGGTGTCATCAGAACGAGTCGAGACGGCACTAGTAGCAGCCGAGGGGCTACCCTGAGTGGCGCCGGTCGCCTCAGCTGTATTGGCGCTGGGCGTAAGCGATGCGTTTGCATCCTGGCGGGGCGACTCATCCTTCGTCAAGGAGGTTGAGTTGCCGGTCGCCTCGCCACTGACCTTGAATCGCACCGAGACAACTTCTTCCGCATACTCAGTATCGTCCGCACGCACCAGGTAGGCGGTGTACACCGAGCCGGTCTTCAGCAGAGAGCCGGGCATGCCGATCTCTTCCTTGAAGGAACCATTCACGATACGGTCAGAGCTGATGTGGGTAATGGACAGCGCATCGCCCTTGTGGTTGCCGCTCATATCGGTCTCAACCACGATCAGGTCGTAGCCTGCTTCATTCGCGGGCAGGCGCTCAGCGCTAATGGTCACCGGCTTGGTAGCTTCATCAGAACGAACCTCCGCATACGCGACCTTCAGTGCCGAAGCGTTCAGGGTCTGGGTATCACGCGAAGAGGTGGAACCACCGGGAACCTGCTCCAGCTTCTGCGTATGGGTCGTAACATTCGGAGTTTCCGAGGATTCGGACGGCGCCTCAACCTTGACCTTATCCTTGCTACCCTTCTGATCGGAGGCAGCGTCCTTCTTCTGCTCCTCCTCACGAAGCTTCTCTAGCGCCTTCAGGTCGTCAATGGTCGGCACCTGGTGGGCAGCTTCCTTCTTATCCACCATCACCTCGTCAGGGTCGTCCTCTACCGGGATAGTGTGCGGCACGAGGGAGCCCTCAGAGATCATGAATTCGCCGTAGCCCGTATCGGAGGTCGCCAGGTCCATGGCACTCATGGAGTAGTAGCCTTCCTGGGGCATCTGCGGCATCTCAAAGGTGACAAGCATCGAGCCGTCGTCCGCACGCTCAACCTGCATTGCGGAGGGCTCGTAGGTGTCAGACCCAAGCAACGTACCAGTGGCGTCGTAGTACTGCATTACCAGGTACACCCTAGAGGCATCGCCCACGTAGCCGCCCTCATAGAGGGGCGCGAGCTTAATGGTTGCCTGACCGTCCTTGATGGACTGAATCTGAATCTCAATGGTGTCGACCTCAATTTCGAGGTCTTCGTAGGGGCAGCTCGAATTAAATTCGCTATTAACCAGAGCCGCCAGGCAATCATTCACGTTAATTGCTTCAGCCTCTACTGCGGAGGCGCCAGGAAGCACAAAAGCGCTTGCACCTAAAGCGGCTACAAGCGAAAGAGCATGAATGCGTTTCGGAAGTCGAGTGATAGTCATGTGCGCCATTTCGATCGATGTAGGCGCAAAGCGTGGACTAGGGAAGGCTCACCACAAGCCGGTGTTTCTATCCAGGTATTTGCGCACCAGTACGTCGGTTACACCCTAGCCTAACACGGATATTGCACTTAATGTTGCATTGCATTCACGTGCTAAAACTTTATGTCGCGATAATTGCCGAAATAAAAGGGAATTAAATACTTTACTGAGATATAAATAACGCAAAATTCGAATGTCATAAAATATTCCCAGCAGTGCACTAAAAGATTTTTTTACACCGTCCCAAGGCGCAACAAACCACCGCGCATTAGGGTCAAACATTCGGGCATACAGAAGAGGGCATGCAGAAGGCGCCCCGCCGAACACGCACCCACACGGCACGCACCCGACAGAGCGCCTCCCACTCAACAAACTCCCCTACAGAGAGCCACGCCTCACAGAGCTAAGCAACAAATAGCTGAACTACTCAGCACCCAGCTCCTCAGCACCCTCAAGGCGACGACGATACACATTCACCGCCACAGCAGTACCCACAAAAGCAACCGAACCCAGCAGAGCAATACTCAGCGGCAAGGTACCCTCCGGCAGCGGGCCATTATCCTGAGCGCTCGCCTCCAGCTTCGAACCGGCAGAATCACCGCGCGACTTCGAGCTACGCGTATAGAAACTACCCGAACCTGCAGCACCCACATTCTCCTGAGGCGAAGCAACAGTCACCGTTTCAGACTCCGAAGACTGATAACCCAGCAGGTTCACCACAGTACGACCAGGCAGTAGCGTCGCATAACCAGACATAATCATCGTCGAAGGAACCACCGCAGTCTCAGCCACAGAACTACGAGCCTGCGCGGTAATCGCACGCGCCGACTGCTGCGCCTGCACAATATAGCCCAGAGCGCTATCCACCGAGGGAATCTTAGCAACAGAATCAGTCACCAAATCTTGAGCATCCGCAGAGGCACCTGAAGAATCCACAGTGCTCACGCGACCCGAAGGGGCCGAAGGGCTCACACGATGATTCGCATCAGAAATCATCGGGACCTGCGGGTGAACAACAGTATTCGTAGGCTTCGGAGCCGGGTCAACAGGAACCGCACGCTGAATCACGCTCACACCAAAAGCACTGGTCGCCATGAGCTGCAGCTCCTCAGTGGAGTTACCACCCACCACAACCACACGATAGCGTTTACCAGCATTCAAAGAGGTACCGGGAACCTTCAAATCAGCAGAGAAAGAAGCATCAGCCACCTGCTGAGGGCTCACATGCGTGGTCGCCAGCGGTGAACCCACGGCACCGCCGTCAGCAGGCATCTCAAAGACCATCACGTCATAACCCAGGCCACTCTCCGCAACGTTCCTAGCGCGCACGCTAATCGGCTGCAGCTCATCCGATCCGCGCAGCTCTGCGGTGGAAATTTCCAGGGTCGCCTCACGGGTCTCCGCGGGAGCCCGATCGGAGCGGGAGTGCACCAGCAGACGATCCTCGGTCACCTCAGCGGGCGCCGCATCATCGGTAGAAGAACTCACCGAAGCAGAAGCACTGGCAGACGCACTCACCGAGGCGCTAGCAGATGCACTCACAGAAGGACGAGCAGAAACTTTCTGCGATGCAGACGGCGCTTCAGAAGGTGCCGGGGCGACCGTCGGGCGCGGGCTATCCTTCGCGGCACTCGGGGATGCGCTGGGGCTCAGGGACACCTCGGGGGCAGGATTCGCCTCCACACGGTTAGCACGGGGAACACCGGGGGTGTCCGGGAAGAAAATGTTCTGGCTGCTAGCCATAATCTCGTCGACTGTTACACCGTACTCGGGCATAAACTCAACGGAGACAGTCTCGCCGTTGCTCAGATTCTCAATTTCCACCATGTACGGCTGCTCAACGTTGAGGCGCTGGTGGATGCTCAGCTCAATATTGCCTTCTTCATTCTTTGAGGCAGTCATCTGGGCTGCGGGTACGGTCATGGTCGCCACAACGCCATCTTCAACGGAGATGGCGGACAGGCGAACCTTCACCTGGTCCAGGGAATTTACACCGCCGATTTGCAGAAGAGTGTAGTCGCCAGTCTGAGCCAGTAAAACCAAGGAGATACTGTGCTGAACCACATCAGTGGCAACGGCGAGCGGAAGTTCAGGCTTTTCAGGCTGCTGAGTCTGAGCGTAGGCAACAGGCGCGAAAGTTGCGGGAGCAAGAGTTGCAGGCGCGAGAGCACCCCCCAAACCGAGGGTTGCGGACGCTACTAGCGCCGCGCCGCGAGCAGTTCGCTGCGTGGAAAACATGGTCACCTATTTTCGTGAGTGAGTGTGATGAATCGTCGTGTGACTCCTGCGCCCAAAGGTCGGAAGTAGGCACAGAATAACGGTTCTCTCATATCGGTGACCGGAGGCGCTTCACAGCGACTCCTCACCCCGGGTGAACGAGGTGATAAAGAGTGATAGTACCGTCTATAACAGCACTCTAAATTATAGGTATAACCTTAGAAAAAGTTAAAGATGCAGGGACGCCCGAATCTTGCATTTCGGACGTCCCTACATCTATGTGCACGTTTTGCCTAGTGGGGCAATAATTGCCCCGTTTTAGCGGCGAGAACTGAGCCGCATCTCACTACGGCGACGACGGCTCAAACGCATACCAGCAAGCAGCGACAGCGATCCAGCTGCGCTAATGACCAGCATATTGGAGGCGCCGGTAGCCGCCAGCTGCTCGCGCTTCGGCTGGGTAGCAGCGGCAACCTTTTGACCACCAGATGCCTGCGCCTCAACCTTCTGAGCATCGCTCTTCTGGGCATCACCCTTCTGTGCAGAAGCGTTCTGAGCAGGGGCGTTCTGGGTAGCAACCGGAGCCTCATTCTTCTGCTCAGCGTTGCTCTCCCCCGCCTTCTGCTCCGCAGCGGAAGCCTGATCAGCCACCGGAGCAGGCTCCGAAGTAGCAGACTCAGAAGGTGCCGAGGCATCAGCTGCGGGAGCTTCAGCCGCAGGTACATCCGCCGCGGGTGCATCCTGCTCAGGGGTTGCGGGCGCGTTATCCGCACTATCGCGCTCGACAGTGAAGCCGCCGTTGACCATGCGCACGGTGCCCTGCTCATCCTCCGCCACAGCGCTCACGCGGTAGGTGGTACCGGGCTTGAGCGCCGAGCCGGGAATCTGCACCTGAGCACTAAACGCGCCGGATGCATCAATCTCAGAGACATCAGCCGAGGCGATCATGCCGCCGGTTGCCACACCGTATTCGTCAACAGCGCTGACCATCAGGTGCACCGAGCCGACACCGGTGAAACCCTCACCACGCACGGTCAGAGTCTTCTCGGAGTCGTTCTCGGGAACTACGGTTTCTTCTACGTGCAGGCGGGCGGTCATCACGGGGTTAGAGGTGTTGTTGGTCTGTTCTTCGGTGGTGTCGTGGACGCGGTCAAAAACGGTGTTGCGCGGCAGGCTGTAGTGGCGGCGCGGGTCGTTCTCGGGCAGTACGTGGTCGAACTGCTCGACGGGGCTCGCGGCAACTGCCTGAGCGGACTGAGCATTCGAGGTAGCCTGCTCAGACTGCGCACTCGGGGTAGCCTGGGCGACCTGCTCGGGCTGCGCCTCCTCTTCGAACTGCTTCTTCTCGAACTGTGCCTGCTCCGCCATTGCGCGCTCGGCGGTGGCAACCGGAGCGGAGCCGTGCTGTACATTCCAACCATTCATGAAAGGAACCTCAACTTCCTGGGCGGTGTAACCATTAGCGGCAGAGGGTGCAACCTCAACGCTCAGCACATAGCGCAGGTCTTCGTGAACAGCCTGCACTTCTTCCAACCTGGATCCGGGCACCTCAATGCCGTCCAGGAGGGTGCCGTTTACAACGTCGGCACGCGCGGGAGAGGCAGCGAGCAGGATGCGGTTACCCTGGCTATCCAGGGCGTAGGCGTAGGTCATCACTTCAAAGGCCTGCGCCTCACCCAGACCGGTGACCTTGTAGACGACAAGGTTCTTATCCTGCGGGATCTCCAGCTGCCCCGAAAGAATCTGAGCATTGAGCGGCTCATCCTGAGTATTTGCGGGCAGCAGCTCCAGCGGTGCGGAGGAGTTGTAGGAGGGATCCTCCGTCGCGTAGCCCTTGGCAGGGTCAACCACGGCAGTTGCGACAACGTACTGCTGGTTGGGGTCGAGGGTACCTGCGGGCAGGGTCAACTGGGTGCTGAAGCGGCCACCGTCCACATCGAGTTCGGGCACGAGGGTCATCGTCACTGCGGAGCCGCGACCCAGTGCGTAGAGGGGGTACTGGCGGTATTCGCTCACGTACACCGCCACACCGTAACGTTCAACGGCACCGCCGGTGAAGCCTTCACCGGTGACGGTGATGCTCTGGGAACGCGCCGGGTTAATGACAACACCCTGCTCGACGTACACCTGCGGGGAGTTCTGGGTAGCAACGTTTTCGATGGGGGTTGCGTTTACAGCGGAGGGAGGATTGTCGAGTTCCACCGCAGTCGGTGAAGCCATTCCGCCGGTATTCTGCACCTGCACATCTGCGTGCGCAGCACCAACACCGGTGACGGACAGGACGGAAGCAGCAATAGCGGCTGTTGCTCGGGTTTTTGAGTGAGCGGGTTCGGGCATGAAACACACCTTCTTCTGTGAGTGTGAACGATACCCTCCGGAGGGTGCCACGGATCGAAGCTGGACGGGTGTCTCTTCGGGATTGACCGCTATAACGTACGGACTAGTCATAACGTTCATGTAATGGTGGAAGTTACCGCGAAGGGAATCGCTCTATTTATCGGTAATTCCACACTAACAATACTTTTCTTGTTATTGCTGTAAAGACGCTTTACGTCCCAACTATTTTCCTGTGCAATAACCCACACAGCATATTTTTTACTCTCTATAACATCATCAAGAGCACTCAAATTGCATGGACTAGGCAAAATTTTTCAACTCTCCCTTGAAACTCAAGGTTTTATTGCATGCATATGCAGTTTTAATGGATTTGAGATAAAAATATTCTGCACATTCATGCATTTAATTTATTTCTTCTAAGTGAAAAAATCGCAGGTCACACCACTTTTACATGCGCATTGATTACAAGCATGCGTACCAATAATTGCGCGCCAAATAACCCAGCAAAATCATTCCGTTACACCGCCCCGCGCTTCCACCCCGCACCTCCACCACGAAAGAGAACACCCGCACCTCTCCCCCAGCTTGCCGCACACGCTTTGCCACCCCCCTCCATTTCAAAACAGCTCAACACAAAACTGCTAGCACGCAAAAGTGCCGCCAATACCCTTTTCAGAGTATTGACGGCACTTGAATCACTCACCTTACGGCGAGTATCAGATATTCAGAGCCTAGCCTATAGAGGCTGAGCTATTAGAGGCTGCGGCGGCGCAGGAGCATCAGTGCGGCACCAGCAATCAGACCTGCGGCGCCAACGCCTGCGATACCTGCAACACCCTCAGCACCGGTGTGTGCCAGCTGCTGCTTCGAGGAGGAGGAAGCCTGAGCCGAGCCCTTGGTGCCGGAGACGCCTACAGTGTGGCCCTTGGAGCTAGAGGAGGTAGCAGCGGATGCGTTACCAACCTTAGCCTTGGGTGCCTGAGAAGAGGGCATGCGGGTCTCGGTTACGACAACCGAACCGTCTTCGCGCATTTCAGCGGTGAAGACGCTGGTGGTGCCGTCGCCGTTATCGCGAACGGTGGTGCTCTCGTCCTCGGTAGCTGCCGGCAGGGTCGGTGCGGGGTTGTTCGCATCGCTCACGGTGGCGGTGGTGACTGCAACCTGGTGTACCGGGCCGTTGGGGTCGCTGGTTGCCACCATTGCGTAGGCGTAACCGGGCTGCAGCAGTTCAGCAAGAACGCTGACCTTGACGCGGAAGGTGCCGTTCACGATTTCAGAAGCGGGTACGTCGTGGGTTGCCAGAGCGTCGCCGGTGATGTTGCCGTTTGCATCCAGGCGGAAGATAGCGATCTGCACACCGTTAGCGACGGACTCGTGGGTGAAGCCGGAGCCGTTGAAGGTCAGGACGTTGTACTGATCGTTCGGGTTCAGGGAAGCGTCCTCGGTGGTGAGGGTTGCGTTCTCGGGTGCTGCGGGAGCCTCCGGAGCGGGGGTCTCGTCAGCCTTGGGGGTCTCAGTCTTAGGTGCTTCCGGAGCAGGAGTTTCTTCCTTGGGTGCTTCAGTCTTGGGAGCCTCGGGTGCCGGGGTCTCGTCAGCCTTCGGGGTCTCCGGTGCCGGGGTCACGGGAGCGGGAGTCTCGTCAGCCTTGGGGGTCTCCGGTGCCGGGGTCACGGGAGCGGGGGTCTCTTTGTTCTTGGGTGCCTCGGGAGAGGTGGACTCGGTGACCTTGAAGGAGGAGAGAGCCACGAGCTTCTGGTCAGCCTGAGCAGCCTGAGGGTTGCTCACAGCAACCAGAGCGTAGGAAGCGCCGGCGGGCAGCTTGCTTGCCTCGACAGTGAAGGAAGTCTTGAAGGAGCCATCCTGAATCTGGTCCGCAGACACGGACACGGTGGTGATGGCGTCACCGGTAATCTGCTGGTTCTCATCCAGCGCGTAGATGCTGACCTGAACGCCGGGGCCGACCTTCTCGCCGTAGAAGCCGGTACCAACAACGCTCACGGTGTTAAACTGCGCATCACCGGAGAAGCGTGCGTTCTCGATGGAGACGAAGGGGTTAGCCTGCTTCGCCTCGGGAGCCGGGGTGGAGGGAGTGGTGGGCTCGGGGGTTGCGGGAGCAGGGGTCTCAGCCTTAGGAGTCTCAGCCTTAGGAGTCTCAGCCTTAGGTGCTTCGGTTGCCTCAGCCTTAGGAGTCTCTGCCTTGGGAGCCTCGGTTGCCTCTGCCTTGGGAGCTTCAGCCTTAGGAGCTTCAGCCTTAGGAGCCTCGGTTGCTTCAGCCTTGGGAGTCTCTGCCTTAGGAGTCTCTGCCTTGGGAGCCTCGGTAGCCTCAGTCTTAGGAGTCTCTGCCTTGGGAGCCTCGGTTGCCTCAGCCTTAGGTGCTTCAGTCTTAGGAGCTTCAGCCTTGGGGGTCTCGGTTGCGTTGCCGCCGGGCAGGGAAGAAGTCTGAGCAGTTGCCTTCTGGTCGACAACCTGCTGCTGCTGATCAGCGGGTGCTTCTGCCGCGAAAGTTGCCGGGATTGCTGCCACGGAACCAGCAGTAAAGGCTGCCGCTGCTGCGATCTTGTAAACGCGACGGGTAGTCTTCGACATTTTTCCTCGATCTCTGAATTATCGGTGGTGAACCTACGCGGTGTGCCTCCGTCTTTGAGGGGCGCGCAGATTCACACATGGGTGTGACTGCTAAAAGGCTAACACCCAACTCTGAGTCTTCTGCCCTCTTAATGCCCGCTTTAAGTAACTGTAATGAAATCGTTATAAAACCACCCCTCAAGTTGAGGGTTATTACAGACCAATTATGGTGTTTTGTGGTCATATACTGACATGTGAACACCGGTAACCCTACATTTTGATTGCATTTGAAGAAAATATAATACTTTCCATAGATGATTTCACCCCAACTATTTCACCATGGTGAACCTTAAAGTCTCACGTACCACTTTATAGTTCCATCAAGTACTCCTTGATACCTCTCCCCCACCTATTCCCGCCCCGCTTGGCACCCGGATCAAAGCTCCACACAAGCCACAGACCTCCCCGCGTACAAACAAAAAGCCTCGCCGCATCCCAAAAATCAGGAATGCAGGCGAGGCAAGTTAACCCCCGCATCAGCGGACGCAAGAGCGCAAAGCTCAGCTCTCCTTGCGAATCACCTTAAACTGGCTCGGCTGCGCCACCGGGCGAATCGTAATGCGGTCAAGGTTCACGTGGTGCGGAACGTTCAGCGCAAAGGTCACGGTCTGCGCCACATCCTCGGCGGTCAGCGGCTTCTCAACACCCGCGTAGACGCGCTCGGCGGCTTCCTTGGAACCCAGACGATTTAGGGAGAACTCCTCGGTGTGCACCATGCCCGGGCAAATCTCAATCACGCGAACGTTATATTCCGCTTCTTCCAGGCGGAGCGCCTCCGTCAGGCCGCGAGCGCCGAACTTCGCCGCATTGTATCCGGCACCGCCCTCGTAACCGTGCTCGGCCGCAGTGGAGGTCAGGTTCAGGATCGTGCCGTGACCGTTCAGGCGCAACGCCTCCGCGAAGGCACGCACCATGTGCAGAATACCGAGCACATTCATCTGGTACATCTTCAAATAATCGGTAGGCTTGCCGTCGGCAACCTTATCCACGCCAATAGCACCACCGGCAATATTGACCAGGGCGTCAATGGTGCCCTGCTCCTCCAGGATCTGCTCGGCTACGAACTGAACGGACTGCTCATCGGTCACATCGCAGGTCACCGGATGAGCGCCGGTTTCCGCGTAGAGAGTGTAGAGGCGGTCGGTGCGACGAGCCAGGGCGTAGACGGTCCAGCCACTTGCTACTAGCTGCTGTACGGTGGCGCGACCAATACCGCTGGATGCGCCGGTCACCACGGCAACTTTGCCGACGCCGGTATGGGGCAGGAAAGGAGATGCAGGAATGTGGGTGTTCTCAGTCATACTTTAATCCTAGTAGAGTGATGCCCACGGGTGCTCTGTTCGAGCAGACCCGCGGGCATATCTTTTGAAATTTTCGATAGCGAGATAGATGCCGACAATGCCACCATTCAGGACGAACGGTACAGACGCTGTCACACCTACTACTTGCGGCGACGAGGCAAACCCCAACGACTCCTGCCGCCGTCACGGAACCCGAGGCGGTGCTCAAAATACACGGGCGAGCTACTACCGGTCTTGATGGTGTCCGGAGGGACCGTGCCTTCACGCGCCGACATCAGATAAAGAATCGCGGCACCGGGCATGAACGCAATCAGAGGCAGTACGAAACGCATACGCGCCTCACCGTAACCGCTACGCACCGTCAAATGCCAGACGCACAACGCAACCAGCACCAGGTGCAGTATCAGCAGAACGGTTTCAGACGTGCCCAAACCAAAAATACTCAGAGAACTCATTGGCAACTCCTCAAAGGTCGTGTATCTTCAGTCTACGCCGCGCCCGCTCTGCTGAGAAGGATTCGTGGGCATTGATACTGCAGATTTTCGCGCATACACTGCAGGTAATCAGGGGCAGCAATATTAGGGGGTCTCTCCCCCATTACCGTTTCCACCGAGTTTGTCACTGAATCGCCAATTACTCCTCATATAGGGAGCCTCCACATGACAGCAATACCGCACCAGCGCATCACCTCTCTTAAAGAGCAGCGCCAAGCACTCCAGCAGCGGGCGCGCACTATCCGTGCCGCCACCGGAACCCCCTATAGTTCTGAGGTGCATCTGCTGCTCGGGCAGAGCTACCTCGACCCCGCCAGCTGGCAGGAACTCACCGCCTCCGGCGGGGTACGCGCCGCAGTGCGCAGGGCACAATTTGTGAGCCGGTACCGGCACCTCCTGGCGCGCCTAGAAGCCGCAATCAAGCAGTACGAACAGAACAGCACAGTGCAGAATTCCCCTGGAGCTGAGAGAATGCCGTGAATATGAGAAAATAGCCGTTATGGCTGAAAACATTTTGGGCTCAGACTCGCCCGTACAGATTAACGTTCCCGA
>ERZ773046.463-NODE-463-length-26079-cov-63.993275_pt1 | contig 26079 bp, 17 predicted proteins | sample MGYA00580634_ERZ773046 | MGnify/ENA primary metagenome ERZ773046 (study PRJEB29015, sample SAMEA2738127) | human oral metagenome | biome: human oral; feature: human-associated habitat; material: saliva | place: China | collected 2159 ... | reverse complement strand
TACGATAGAACAAAGAACTCCATGAGCCAAAATAACTATCTGGCTTCGTAAACCATGTGTACTGCGCACCAGCACGTACCTTCAGCCAAGGTTTGATTTGATAGTCACCCTTCACGCTACCAGTGAAACGGCGAAAAGAAGTATTGCGTACAACTCCATTCTCATTATAGTAACCTAAGGAAGCAACGAAAGATCCCATGTTATTACCACCACTGAAGCTCAGATAATGGTCTTGCGTAAGGGTTTGATTATGGTAGATTGCATCTTCTAAAAGACCTCCATAATCCTTAAAGATAAGCTTTGCACCGTTTGTAGCACCATAGTAAGGGTCGTCCATAACCTCCCATCCTTCTTCAGTTAGCAGTCTCTGGTGTTCAGGGTTGGTTGCATCGTAATACATAACATCCGTTCGTGGAGTGTAATCAGTATATCCACGACCAGAATAACCATTCTGTGCATCGACATTAGCAGCCCTTCCATGTCCTTCCATAGCATCTGCATAACGCTTGAAGCCCATTCGGTTATAGTAAAGATAGTTACGGGCATTCATAAACTTGTAGTCATCACGCTTGAAGTTTACACCTACCTTCAAACGATAGTTAATGCTTGAACTTCCTGCTTGAGCACGTTTTGTAGTAACAAGGATTACACCTCCGTTTGCTCTCGCACCATAAATTGCTGTTGAGGCAGCATCTTTCAAAACTTCGATAGACTCGATATCAGCTGGGTTAATCTCTGACAAAGTACGCTCAACACCATCAACGATAATCAATGCAGGAGCACTTCCTGTGATAGAAGCACCACCACGCAAGGTGATAGAAGGCGCAGTACCTGGCTGACCAGAGCTATTGACAACCTGAAGACCAGTCACACTACCCTGCAATGCACTACCGACATTTGAGAAAGCTGCCGCATCTAACACCTTATTATCCATCTTAGAGATAGCCGTTGTCAACGTAGCACGCTTCTGTTGACCACCGTAACCTGTCACAATCAGCTCGTTTAGCGCATGTTGCTCCTCTTTCAACTTCACTTTAATGTCCTGTCCATCCCATTTCAACTCCTTTGATTCCATACCAATGTAACTGATAACAAGAACACTACCAGGAGGGATATTCGACAGTGTGAAACGACCGTCTAAATCAGTGGCGGCCCCATTACTTGTACCTTTCACTTGAACAGTGGCACCAACAATAGGTTCGCCTTGTTCATCAAGAATAACACCTGTGCATCTTCCTGATTGCTGTACGCTCTGAACAGGCAGCTTTGACACAGCATACCCTTGCGTAGGCATGAAGAATGACACACTCATGCATAACGTAAAACCAATTGGCTTGATGTGTAAGATCATACGCATCTAACTTTTTAATAGATAAAGATTGTTTAGTATCCTCCGCAAAGCAGTTGGCAAAGAGAGACATGCCTCAACCACACGAAAGAATATAAAATTATTATATGAAATCTTATTTATGTTCACGAAATTAATAGGTCAATACGGAAGAAAGACTTTTCTTCTCACCGCTGAAGACGCTATTCATCGATATTATATTGTTTAAGTTGGTTGAGACAAAAGTAGGGACTTTTTTTAGTTGCCACAAATTATACTAATAAATATTTTCTAAATAATCATTAATTTTAATCAAGGCGAGTGTAAACTCTACTGACTATCAGACGAAAAAGGGGCCTTCATCTACCTTCCTCCACCCAATATAAATAATAACTGAGGCTTAAAAAATGGTTTACTTTTAGTAGTATGGCTCTTTCTGACCAATCAATCGTTCGAAGAATTAGGACTTATTGTAGCGTGCTAAGCCTCCGCACCAATGGTGTTAGGCGTCCGCACCATACGTGCGGGGCGTTCGCACGTACGTTAAAAAGGTAAGAAAAACTTAATTAAAAGTACTAACTGCAAGACTATTAGACACAAAAAACAGTCTTATTCCTTCTATAAAAAGATGGAATAAGACTGCTATATGACTTTAAAGCAGAGCTAAAGACTTACTTCTGTCTGAATCGCTCAGCCTGACTTTGTATCAGTTCTGTATCCTCGAAATAGTTAATCTGCATGGCTGCACGCACCTCTTCCATAGTCTTGGCAGCGGTCTCACGTGCTTCCAATGAACCCTTCTTGAGGATGTTATAAATCTCTGGAATATCCTGTTCGTACTCATGACGGCGTGCACGGATTGGGTCCAACATCTTATTCAAGACACTATTGAGCAACTTCTTACACTTCATATCACCGATACCACCAGCTGTATAAGCCGCTTTCAACTCATCAAGGTTCTGGAACTCTGGCCAGAATTCAGCAAAGTCCTCATCAGTAGAGAAGGCATCAAGGTAAGTAAACACAGCATTACCCTCAACATGACCAGGATCAGAAACATTCAAGTGAGTTGGGTCGGTGTACATTGTCTTCACCTTCTTCCATACGGTATCAGCGTCGTCAGAGAGATAGATACAGTTACCAAGACTCTTACTCATCTTCTCCTTACCGTCCGTACCAGGCAAACGACGTGCCGTTGCGTTCTCTGGCAACATAATCGCCGGCTCAACAAGTACTGGTGCATAGATCTGATTGAAGCGACGCACAAGTTCACGAGTTAACTCCAACATTGGCTCTTGGTCCTCACCTGCAGGCACAGTCGTAGCCTTGAAGGCTGCAATGTCAGCTGCCTGAGACACAGGATAAGCAAAGAAGCCCATTGGGATATTGGCTTCAAAGTTGCGCATCTTAATCTCAGTCTTCACCGTTGGGTTACGCTGTACACGGCTTACACTGACAAGGTTCATCAAGAAAGTGGTCAGTTCGGCTATTTCAGGAATCTGACTCTGTATGTAGAGTGTACATTTCTCTGGGCTCAAGCCAGCAGAGAGATAATCTAAAGCTACCTCAATAATATTCTGTCGAATCTTCTCTGGGTTGTCAGCATTATCTGTCAACGCCTGTACGTCTGCCATGAAGACAAACATCTTATCATAGTCTCCGAGGTTCTGAAGTTCCACACGACGGCGGAGAGAACCCACGTAGTGACCCAAGTGAAGTTTACCTGTAGGGCGGTCACCAGTCAAAATAATCTTTCCCATTTATCTTTTTCTATTTTATTCGTTATATATACTGTTGAAGCTATTCATCATGTGCATGTGCAGATAAGGTATCCTCATCCTCTTCCTGATTCTCTTCAACCTGTTCTTCTTCCTTTTGTTTCGGCACTTCAGGTGCTGCAACAACCGTATCAACAGAAGGCGTCTCCTCTACTTGGACCGGTGTTTCGTATGGAATAGTATCGTTAGGAATAGAATCACTCACCGTGGTCTCTGGCGAAGATGACCCCATAGCATAATAAGCCCCTACACCTCCCGCCAGTAAGAGTAGTCCAATCACAACACCCCAAAGGATTGCACTATTACCCTTCTTAGCTGTTTCTGCCTGTAACTGCTGGGGTTGCGGCGTCATACCAACAGACTGATCATATTGTTGACCAGCACTTACCAATGGCAGAGTCACCTCCATGATACCATGACAATGAGGACAAGTACACTCGATGGTCTGTCCTTCTTCAGCCTCAACGATAAACTGTGTACCACAGTTATCACATGTTATCTGATATTTCATAACTTTACGTTGCTTAGAACTTTATTTGTTGCACCAGCCAGACTCTTGACATAATCTCCCGCTAAAGACCCACATGTCTTGCGGTATTCTTCATCTTCAGCAAACTGATTCATCAACAGACTGAAACTCTCAAGATCGAAGATCTCAAAGCCTCCACCAACCCGCAAGAGTCCTTGTGCCTCTGCGAAATGCTTATTGTTTGGACCGAAAAGAACTGGCATATCCCATACTGCTGCCTCAAGGACATTGTGGATTCCTACTCCAAAACCACCACCCACGTAGGCTACATCACCATAATGATAGATGGATGACAGCAATCCAAAACAATCAATAATCAACACATCTGCATCAGCAACAGTCTCTTCAGTTGCCTGCGTGTAGCGTATTACCTTCTTGTCCTCAATCAGTGAGAGGATGGTCTTGAGATGGTCTTCCCCTATAACATGCGGTGCTATGATGAGTTTCCAGTCTTTATGCTTATTAAAGTACTTAAGGAAGATTTCTTCATCAGGCTGCCATGACGATCCTGCAACGAAGACTTTTCTACTATCAGCAGCATCCCGATTGACGAAATTCTCCACCAATGGCAGTTTTTTGCTTGCCTCCTTAATTTGCAAAACACGGTCGAAGCGAGTATCCCCTACCACCATAGCATCAGAAATACCAATCTTATTTAAGAGCTCCTTACTCTCCTCATTCTGTACAAAGAAGCGACTGAAACATCTTAAGACACGACCGTAACCACTGCCATACCACTTAAAGAAGATCTGATCTGGGCGGAAGATGCTTGACACACTATAGACAGGAACACCACGATACTGCAGGATATGCAAGTAATTATACCAGAACTCATACTTAATGAAGAAAGCCATAACAGGCCGTACTGTACGTAGAAACTTACGTGCATTGCCCACCGTATCTATTGGTAGATAGGTAATAATGTCTGCTCCTTCATAATTTTTCCTTACCTCATAACCCGAAGGAGAAAAGAAGGTAAGCAATATCTTGTATTGCGGATAGTCTTTCCGTATTTGCTCTATCAATGGTCGTCCTTGTTCGAACTCGCCCAATGAGGCAGCATGGAACCAAACATATTGAGCATCTGGTTCCACTTTCTCACGTAAGACCTTCACTGCCTCCTGCTCGCCTCGCCACATCTTACGTAGCTTTTCATTGAAAAGACTACCGACAGCGATGCCAAGCTGCATGGCATACATTATTATATTATACATACTCGGCTCAATTAATTTAGCCTTTCAGAAGGCTTATCCCAACACCTCGATGGCCTTGCGCATACGCTTCAAGGTCTCCTCTTTGCCAAGAAAGGCAGATATATCGAACATTCCAGGACCCTTACCAATACCTACGAGGGTGAGACGGAAGGCATTCATAATATCTCCAAGCTTATAGCCTTTGTCCTCTACCCATTTCATTACGACAGGTTCCTGACCCTCAATACTGAAATCTTCTATTCCTTCCAACACCTCAGCAAGTTCGCTCATCTGCTGTGCAGAATACTCCTTCCAACGCTTCTTAACGGTCTTCTCGTCGTAGCTTGTTGGTGCAATGAAGAAGAAAGAGCAAAGCTCCCAAAGTTCCTTAACGAAGCTAACACGGTCTTTCATCATGTGTACAACCTGTGTCACCTGCTCCATAGTAGCCTCAACACCGTTGTTAGCAACGATTGGTGCGAAGAGTTGTGCTATCTCATCATCTGACTTACGGAGAATGTATTCGTGGTTAAACCACATACCCTTCTGATAGTCGAACTTAGCTCCACTCTTTGAACACTTCGTGATATCGAATGCTTTTACGAGTTCCTCAAGCGAGAAGAGTTCCTGTTCTGTACCCGGATTCCAGCCCAACAAGGCCAAGAAATTAACTACAGCCTCTGGAAAATAACCACTCTCACGATAGCCTGAACTAATCTCACCAGTCTTAGGGTCGTGCCACTCCAATGGGAACACAGGGAAACCAAGGCGGTCACCATCACGCTTACTGAGCTTACCCTTACCCTCTGGCTTCAACAACAAAGGCAGATGGGCAAAACGTGGCATGCTATCTTCCCAACCAAAGGCACGATAAAGCAATACATGTAACGGTGCACTTGGTAACCATTCCTCACCACGAATAACGTGAGAGATTTCCATCAAGTGGTCATCAACGATGTTTGCAAGGTGATAAGTTGGTAATTCGTCTGCGCTCTTGAACAAGACTTTATCATCAAGAATATCGCTCTTGATACAGACATCACCACGAATCATATCATTGATATGAACTTCCTCGCCTGGCTCAACCTTAAAACGAACAACATACTGCTGCCCATCCTCTATCAGGCTCTCAACTTCCTCCTTAGACATCGTCAAAGAGTTACGCATCTGCAGACGTGTGTGCGCATCATATTGGAAATTCTCAATCTCCTTACGCTTCGCATCCAACTCCTCTGGCGTATCGAAAGCAATGTATGCTTTACCAGCGTCTAAGAGCTGATTGACATATTTCTTATATATATCACGACGCTCGCTCTGCCGATAAGGACCATGTTCGCCACCAAAGCTAACACCCTCGTCAAACTTAATCCCCAACCATTCGAAAGAATCAAGGATATACTCTTCTGCTCCAGGAACGAAACGATTAGAGTCTGTGTCCTCTATACGGAAGATTAATTTGCCGCCATGTTGACGAGCGAAAAGGTAATTATACAAAGCAGTACGCACACCACCAATATGCAAAGGACCCGTAGGACTTGGGGCAAAGCGTACTCTCACATTTCTTTCTGCCATTGTCTTAAATATTATTTTTCCTGCAAAATTAATGTTTTTTTTTGACTATACGCTATATTTTTAGTATTTTCGCAAGTTGTAAGAGGATAAACGTCAAGTTATTCAAACATTTATGTAACAAGATAATAACAATAGAATAAGATGATAAGATTTAAAAACATCAGCAGTCCCTACTGGCGCAACATGGTCTCAAGAATGGCATTGGTCATCGTTGCCGTCGTTTTGATAGTGCTTTTCTTACCCCGTACGCAAGGTAAACTTTTCCATTATGACGAAGGAAAACCATGGATGTATGGGCAGTTGATTGCTAAGTTCGACTTTCCTATCTTTAAGACTGAAGCAGCGTTAAAGGTTGAGAAAGACTCCATTACTAAACATTTTCAACCTTATTATAATATCAATAAGACTGTCGAGCAAAAGAAGATTGAACAGTTCCGTGAGGCTTATAAGAATGGTATCCCAGGCTTATCAGAAGCCTACGTCGATGCTATTGCACACCGTCTACATGAGATTTACGAGGCTGGAATCATTGATCCACAACAATACTCCACACTTGCCAAGGACAGTAACAACCTTATCCGTGTCGTTACAGGTAAGCAGGCTGTCAGTGTACCTATCAATAAGACCTACTCAACACTGGGTGCTTACGAACAACTTTTCATGGACCCTTTGTTAGGTCCGAAGCGTTCCGTTCTTCAGCAATGTAACCTGAACGACTACATCGAAGCAAACCTTGTCTATGACAAAGACCGTAGTGAAACGGAGATGAACGACATGCTAAGTCTTATTCCACAGGCTTCGGGCATGGTATTAGAGGGTCAACGCATCATCGACCGAGGTGACATTGTCGATGCAAAGACCTATCGTGTGCTTAACTCCTTTGAGCAAGCAATGGAGAAACGTAAGGCTACTGAAGACGAGATAACATCTACCTTCCTTGGACAGACCATCTACGTCTTAATCTTCATTTGCCTTTTCACACTCTACTTGGCACTCTTCAGAAAAGATTACTTTAATAAGCCACGCTCCATATCACTCCTTTATGTGATGATAGTCATCTATCCTATCCTCACATCTCTGATGATGGAACATAACATACTAAGTGTTTACATCCTGCCGTTCAGCATGGCACCTATCTTTTTCCGTGTCTTCATGGACTCGCGAACGGCTTTCATCGGACACATCACAATGGTCCTTATCTGTGCTGTAGCCGTCAAATACCAGTATGAGTTTATTATCGTACAAATCGTTGCAGGACTCATTGCGATTTATTCCCTACGCGAACTGTCAAAAAGAATTCAGATATTCCTTACCGCACTCCTCGTGACCATCGGGTCGGCAGCTGTCTATCTTGCCCTCCAACTCATACAGGCCGACGACTTGTCAAAGCTCGACCACACGATGTACTATCACTTTGCTGTGAATGGTTTCTTCCTTCTCTTCACCTATCCACTGATGTTGGTCATCGAGAAAGCCTTCGGTTTCGTGTCTACAGTAACGATGTTTGAGTTGTCAAACACGAATAACGAACTCTTACGCAGACTGAGTGAGGTGGCACCAGGAACTTTCCAACACTCTATCACCGTTGGTAATCTCGCTACTGAAATAGCAAGTAGAATTGGCGCTAAGAGTCAATTAGTGCGTACGGGAGCTCTTTATCATGATATCGGCAAGATGCTTAACCCAGCCTTCTTCACTGAAAATCAAGCTGGTATCAACCCACATGATAAACTAAACGACCTTGAGAGTGCACGTATCATCATCAGCCATGTGACGGAAGGACTTAAACTTGCCGAGAAATATAACCTCCCACGTGAGATTAAGGAGTTTATCACGACACATCATGGTACAGGTTTGGCAAAATATTTCTATATACATTATAAGAACGAACACCCAGACGAGGAGGTCAATGAAGACCAATTCCGTTATCCTGGTCCAAACCCTTTCACACGTGAGCAAGCTATCCTCATGATGAGCGACACTGTCGAGGCTGCCTCTCGTTCACTACAAGAATATACCGAAGAGAGCATCAGCAACTTGGTTAATCAGCTTATAGATGGACAAGTTGCCGATGGTAAGTTTACGGATTGCCCTATCACTTTCCGCGACATCACAGCTGCAAAGTCTGTACTCATCGAACGCTTGAAGGCTATGTATCACACACGTATTCAGTATCCACAGCTGAAAGTATAAGGAACTGAGAAGGAAAAAGAAAAAAGGGTAGAACAGTAATGAAGGTTGGGGTTTCTTCCTTACCCTCCTACTGTCTTACCCTTTTGTCATTTACAAAACTCCTTACTATTATTCCCTTTCGTTTTCTTCTCCCTACATGTCCGCTTTTTAGCCTCGTACAAATAACATGCAACAATAATGCTCTACATACGCTCTTGCCTTGTCAATGCCTAAACTCCCTACCCTACCCTACCAACAAGACCACTATCCTTCATTAGAAAGCAACCATACCACCTAATTCCAACATCCTTATTACGCTCAGCAGCCCTATTACGCCTAAACCAATACTATCTTATCCACCTACCCACCCCTCATTTGAGACACACTATAATATAAGGAATATCCGTCTACAACAACTTACTACATCCTCTTATCCTACTGCACATTTTAACTAATAATGAGAAAAAGTAGGCTTTTATTTGGATATTTAGAACAATATTCATAACTTTGCAACCAAATTATATAAGTTTTATATACACTTACAATTCAAAAGATGAAGTATCAGAAGACAGCTCTTGCCGCTCTATTGCTTGCAATGGCAACATCAACACAAGCCGGAGGATTGCTCACAAACACCAATCAGAACATCGCTTTCAACCGTAACTTTGCACGTGTCGGTGCAATTGGTATCGATGGTGTCTATTTTAATCCTGCTGGTGTAGCCTTCCTCGACCAAGGTTTTCACCTCTCTCTCAATTTCCAGAACGTATATCAGACACGTCAGATAACATCGGCTTTCAGCGTACCTGCTTTTGCTAACACCCCTTACGAGTATCCTTTCACGCTCAACGGTGGTGACAAAACTGATGGCAGTAAGTTTTATGAGGGCAAGGCTTCTGTACCTATTCTCCCATCTTTTCAGGTAGCATATAACAAAGACAAGTGGAGCTTCCAAGCTGGTTTTGGCTTGACTGGTGGTGGTGGTAAGGCTACTTTCAATGACGGTCTACCAACTTTCGAACGCCAGATAGCTATTCTACCAGCACTTATCAACCAGCAGCTCCCTACTTTCTCGGCACTTCTCGGACAGCAGGAGACACCTGCAACATCCTATAGTATGCAGAGCTACATGAGTGGCCATCAGTATAACTTCGGTTTACAGTTAGGTGTTGCATATAAGATTAATGAGAACCTCTCTGTCTTTGGTGGTGCAAGATTTAATTATATCTATAATAAATACGAAGGTAATATCACCAACATCTCGGCTGACGTAAATGGAAACAGTCAAAACCTCTACGAGTATTTTGGCTCAAAAGCAAAACTGCTAACCGAGAAGGCTGCAGCACTACAGGCACAAGCTGTGGCTGCAAAGACCCAAGCTGATGCTTATCAGGCACAGGCTAACGCTGCTACCGACCCTACAGCAAAAGCTCAACTGCAAGCAGCTGCCAACCAATATGCAGCTGGCGCACAGCAAGCAAGTGCTGGTGCAAAGTTGGTCAGTGCTGGTGCTGATAAGTTAAACAGTAGTAAGGAACTCGTGAAAGACCGCTATGTAGAGGTTTCTCAACGTGGATGGGGTATCACTCCTATCCTTGGTATTGACTACCGCACAGGTAAGTGGAACTTTGCTGCACGCTATGAGTTTACAACAAAGTTCAATATTGAGAACAACACAAAGCGTGATGATACCCAAAAGTATGAGAATGGTGTGAACACACCAAACGATATTCCAGGTATTCTTGCCCTCGGTGCACAGTATGAAGTACTGAAGAACCTTCGCGTGATGGCTGGTTATAACCACTATTTCGACAAGGATGCCCGCATGGACAACAACAAACAGCGTTTCCTTAAGCACAACACACAGGAGTTCCTTGCTGGTGTTGAATGGGACATCAATCCATCTGTAACAGTCAGCGCAGGCGGCCAACGCACACTTTACGGACTTGGTGACGGTAAGTATCTGACCGACCTTAGCTTCGTGACAAGTAGCTACAGCTTCGGTGTTGGTGCTAAGATAAAGGTTGCCAAGAATGCTCACCTCAACGTAGCTTATTTCTTTACAAACTATTCTAAGTTTACAAAGAATTACGAAGATGCTATTACGATTGGTAGAGAACAGGTGACACAGCCTGACGGTACAATAAACGTACAACCAAAGACACTTGCAACAAAAAATACTGACATCTTCACCCGTACGAATAAGGTGCTCGGTGTCGGACTCGATATTGATTTCTAAGCCACAACAAAACTACCGTTTTCATTACTAATACCATTATGAGGTGGTCGGAGTGATTCCGGCTGCCTCATTTCTTTTCCTCCCCTCACATACTCATCATGAACAGATGCTTTACAAAACGCCATCAAAACAGAAAACAGAGACGATTTGTAAGGACCGAATAAAAGCGTTTCTGATAACTAAGAAACTACGTTTTTATTTCAAACCCTTCTGTAATAGAGGAAAAAATATTAACTTTGCTGCCTATAATTATTCATCATGCTATATTATATTAAGCGTTCTATCGTCTGGCTAAGACGTGCACACCGTTCCAAAGGGTTTGGTGTACAGTCGCCTTGGGCATACCGTTTTATACGATATGTGGTGAATGAGCCGTATCCTTACTATAAGTATGAACAACTTGAAAAGCAGGTGTATGGCATTGACAAAAAGACTCGTAAGCTATGCAAACTATACTTCCGCTTGGCGAATTATCAACAACCTCATACCTTTGTTGATTGCCATTCTACATCCTCATGCTATAAGATTTACGTAGATGCTGGCTGCCAAAAGACTCAGTATAAGAAGTTAACTGGTGAGATGTCTGAAGCTGATTATTCGCAGTTGTTTGCTAATGTTGGGGAAGGCAGTATGCTGCGAGTACCCCTCATAGAGAACTACCGCTCAATTATCGATAAGTCGTTAGAACACCTTCCCTCGTCATCTATCCTCATTATAGAGAACATCAAACGAGATAAGGAGGCTGCAGCCTATTGGCAAGAACTCGTTGCAGACCCACGCACAGGTATCAGCTTCGACCTATATTACTGTGGATTGATTTTTCTTAATAGAGATATGGTGAAGCAATCATACGTTGTAAATTTCTAAACCTACACTCTGAAACGTTATAAATGTAATACTGTCATGAAAATATACACAAAGACTGGCGATAATGGCAAGACTTCCTTGTGCGACGGCAGTAGATTGCCGAAAGACGATATACGCATAGAAGCATACGGAACATTAGACGAACTCAACGCAAACATTGGGTTACTCATCGCCATGCTACAGTCAGACACGCCCAAAGAAAGTCCTGTCCATGATAACAAACTCACGGAACGATTAGAAGAGATACAGGCTGAATTGTTCGTTATTGGGACGGAACTCGCCTATACCGAATGCAAGGTTAAGACGATTGTTAGTACAAAGGAAATGATTAAGAAGATAGAAGGCGACATTGACCTAATGGCTTCACAACTCCCTACACATCATCACTTTATACTACCAGGAGGGACTCTCTCGGCAGCACAAAGCCATGTTTGCCGTACAGTCTGTCGCCGTGCAGAGCGTCGGATTGTCACTCTTTTCCAGATGACAACATATCCAGCAGAAATCTTAGAGTTTGTCAACAGATTATCAGACTACCTCTTCATTTTGTCACGATATTTGAACAATAATAGTGAGAAAGGCGAAAAAACATGGGAAAATACTTGCAGATAAGAAAATAAATATTACTTTTGCACGCACTAAGAAATATGTAAAAGAATAAGAATATGTATTGGACACTGGAATTGGCCTCTAAGCTGGAAGATGCTCCATGGCCTGCAACAAAAGATGAACTGATTGACTATGCAATGCGATCAGGTGCACCACTTGAGGTTCTTGAGAATCTTCAAGAGATTGAAGATGAAGGAGATGTCTACGATAGTATCGAAGATATATGGCCTGACTACCCTTCAAAGGACGATTTCTTGTGGAATGAAGACGAATATTAAACAATAGGAAAGAGTTTGTATCACACTGGTACAAGCTCTTTTTTGTTGTAGGTTATAGGCTGCAAAGGCCGAGATTACTTCTCCAACTAAGATATATATGCACCCTGTGGCGTATATAGAGAAGGTGTTACTGGCCTTTATTCGCCTCAAACACATGCGCTATTAGAAAGAAAACTTACGCTGTTGCGATAAGAAATATCATTACAAAACAACCACTATTATACTTAGTTATTTATTGACCCATTCCCGCTATTTTCCTCTTTATAACCTTCTTGTTATCAAATAGTTGTAACCTCTATTTTAGAAGAGGCTTAGTAAGGATGAAGAAGGGCGTCTTCAACATGCAAGAAGGGCATGTTCTTGAACATAGTTAGGCCTCTTCTTGAAGCAAAAAGGGCGTTGACACAAACCGTACCTATGAAATATAATTACAAACAACACTTCTCTATATACTCCTTCATACAATTAAGAAGATAGAAAAACACACGTATGTTTATTCTTCCACAGCAAAGAGATACGTTTACGTCTATATCAATCAGCCCTAATATTTATAGCTTAGAAGGCAATAAACCAACCTGTGATGCGTTATAAGAGCGTGTTTAAACGTTTCATATTCATATTTTCACTTGTCTGCCTGACAGTAATCTCTGTCAAGGCACAGTATGATCCGTCTTATAGTCACTACTGGGCGATGGAGCCATCGTTCAACCCTGCGACTGTAGGAAAGGATAATAAGCTGAATGTTGTGGGTGCTTACGCACTTGACTTTGCTGGTTATGAACACAACCCAAACACTTTCTACGTAGGAGCTGACATGCCCGTCTATTTCATGAAACAATATCATGGGGTGGGACTCTCGATACTTAACGATAAGTTAGGTGCCTTTGTGCATCAGCGAGTGGCAGGACAATATGCCTTTCGCAAGGACCTTTTTGGGGGAATGTTAGCTGCTGGTGTTCAGGTAGGAATGCTTTTTGAGAAGTTAGATGGCTCTAAGTTAGACCCAGAAGAGGCAAGCGACCCAGCTTTAACACAGGGAGAAGTCAGTGGGCACGGCCTTGACTTGGGAGCAGGAGTTTATTATATGCGTAAGAATTGGTATGTTGGTGCATCCGTACAGCACCTCAATGCGCCCTTAGTAGAACTCGGTGAGACCAATGAACTACAGATAAATCGAACATATTATTTAACGGGTGGATACAATATTAAACTACGAAATCCGTTTCTAACAATACCGACTTCGGTCTTGGCACGGTATGATGGTGTGAACTATCGGGCTGACATCACAGCTCGACTGGTCTACACGCATGAGAAGAAAGTGCTATATGGGGGCGTATCTTATAGTCCAACAAACTCTGTGACAGCCATGATTGGCGGTACTTTCCATGGTATCAACCTGGGCTATAGCTATGAGATGTACACAGGGACAGCAGCCTTCAAGAATGGTAGTCATGGGCTGTTTGTCAGCTATCAAACCGATATAAACCTGCAGAAGAAAGGCAGGAACAAACATAAAAGCGTAAGATTTCTATAGAAAGATATAATGAAAATGAAGAAAAGTATAGTTGCCATTTGCCTTGGTGCACTCGTCTTGGGAACATTGACAGGCTGTTTCGCTGGTAAGTCAACCGCTTCGTCTGGTCGTGGCGGTGAGGTTACTGGCGTTGGTGGAGGGCGTCCCTTCCGCGAACCAGCCCCTTACGGCATGACACTTGTCAAGCGTGGCTGGTTGAGAATGGGTTTGGAAAAGCAGGACTCCCTATGGGGTAAGAAGACTCCTGTTAAGGATATCTCTGTTGATGGGTTCTGGATGGACGAGACAGAGGTGACCAACTCTGAGTATAAACAGTTCGTTGAGTGGGTCCGTGACTCAATTATTCGTACACGCTTAGCCGACCCCGCATACGGTGGTGATGAGACTTATATGATTACAGAAGATAAGAATGGCGACCCTGTCACACCTCATCTTGACTGGAACAAACGACTCCCACGTAAGCCGAACGAGGATGAGCAACGTGCGTTTGAGAGCCTTTATGTGACGAACCCTGTCACTGGCGAGAAGAGTATCGACGCACGTCAACTGAATTATCGCTATGAGATATACGACTACACGTCGGCTGCCTTGCGTCGTAACCGCCTAAATCCACAAGAGCGTAACTTGAATACTGACATCACTGTCGACCCTAATGAGGTGGTGATGATATCAAAGGATACGGCATATATCGACGAGAATGGCACTATTCATAACGAGACTATCAATCGCCCATTGACGGGTCCTTGGGATTTCCTCAACACCTATATTGTCAATATCTACCCTGATACGACTTGCTGGGTGAACGATTTCCGCAACTCAGACAATGAGATCTATCTCCGAAACTACTTTAGTAACCCTACTTATAACAACTATCCAGTGGTCGGCGTTACGTGGGAGCAGGCCAATGCCTTCTGTGCTTGGCGAACAGAATACTTGCTTAAGGGGCTCGGTAAAGAGGCTCGTTACGTACAGCGCTATCGCCTTCCTTCAGAGGCTGAATGGGAGTATGCGGCTCGAGGAAAGAACCAAGACGAATTCCCTTGGGACAATCAAAACGTGAAGAACGGTAATGGTTGCTTCTATGCTAACTTTAAGCCAGACCGTGGAAACTACACGAAAGACGGTAACTTGATTACGAGTAAGGTGGGTATCTATGGTGCAAACTCTAATGGACTATATGATATGGCAGGCAACGTTGCCGAGTGGACAAGTACTATCTATACAGAGGCTGGTGTCGATGCGATGAATGATCTCAATCCGCAGTTGGACTATAAAGCAGCCAAAGAAGACCCTTATCGCCTGAAAAAGAAGAGTGTTCGTGGTGGTAGTTGGAAAGACCCAGAGAGCTATATCCGTAGTGCTTGGCGTACTTGGGAATACCAGAACCAACCTCGAAGCTACATCGGTTTCCGTTGTGTTCGTAGCCTTGCAAGCTCATCAAGTGAGGCCGCTAAAGAGAATAAGAAAAGCAGTAAGAAAAAGAGAAGATAAATGACACAGTACAGCAAATACAACTTTGTTTACCATCTACAGAAGTGGATGGATAGCGTTCCAGGACAAACATTCCTCAACTATGGCTATAGCTGGGGTGCTTCGGTGGTTATTCTCGGAGCTTTATTCAAACTTACTCACCTCCCAGGAGCTAATATTATGCTCTACTTCGGCATGGGTACTGAGGTTATCGTGTTCTTCCTATCTGCTTTCGACCGTCCTTTCGATAAGACGGACGATGGTCGTGACCTCCCAACACACGTCACCGAGGAGTATCTTGAGGATAAGGAGAATGCTTTGGAACGCCCTACTGCTGCAAAACAGGTACAACACAGTGCCACAGAGAACCTTGCACAGAGTGTTCAACAGGCAATGCCTTCTGCCAGCGACATCGCTGCTGCCGTTGTTGGCCAGCAGAGTAAGGCTATCGCAGACGCACAACAACAGACGCCTGAGATGGTTGAGGCACAGACGAACTATGTCTCTGCACTGCAGAGTCTGACGGAGATGTTAGGCAAGGTGAACGACCAGAGCCAGCGTCTGACACGTGATAGCGAAGAGATGGAGAACCTTAATCGTACGCTTACGGGTATTGCAAAGGTTTATGAGATGCAACTAAAGGGTGCGAGCCAACAGATTGGTACAATCGACCAAATCAATGAGCAGACCCGTAAGATGGCTCAACAAATTGAGCAACTCAATAGTATCTATGCCCGAATGATTGAGGCTATGACAGTCAATATGCGGGTGGCAGCACCGGGTGCGACCACTCAACAGGCTAATACTGAGAGCTTATAACGATGTATTATGGTAGGGAAGAGAATGCTTTATAGCCCTCTTCTCACTGCAAATAATAGAATTAATGGCTATTAAAAAGAGAAAGATTTCCCCTCGCCAGAAGATGATTAACCTCATGTATATCGTCCTCATGGCTATGTTGGCATTAAATATCTCCACCGAGGTACTCAATGGCTTCTCCGTTGTTGAGGAGAGCCTTAATCGCACAACGGGAAATTCATCCAAGGAGAACGAGGCTATCTTTGGCGAAATAGACCAAATGATGCGCAAGAACCCACAAAAGGTTAAACAGTGGTTTGTGATGGCATCAACGGTTAGAGAGATGAGTGACTCTCTCTATAATTATGCACAAGCGTTGAAAGTAGCCATCGTTCGTGAGGCTGATGGTGAGAAAGGTGACCCCTTGAAAATAGAAGGGAAAGACAATATTGAGGCTGCCAGCTATATCATGTTGAACCCTGCTAACGGACAGGGGCACAAGCTCTACGAGGCTATCAACAACTATCGAGCACGTATCCTACAGTTCGTAACAGACCCACGACAAAAGAGAATCATCGCAAGTAACCTCTCTACGGATGTTCCAAAGCATTCCATGGGGAAGAATTGGGAGGAGTATATGTTCGAGAACATGCCTGTTGCGGCGGCCGTAACGCTCCTCTCGAAACTACAGAGCGATGTTCGCTATGCTGAGGGAGAGGTTTTACACACCTTAGTGGCCAATGTTGGCTTGAAAGACCTACGTGTCAACAAACTACAGGCTTTCGTTGTTCCAAGTCAGACACGCCTTTATCCTGGCGAGACCATGACGGCACAGATGTTTATGGGGGCTGTTGACTCTACACAACAACCGCAGGTCTATGTCAACGGACAACTTATCAAGGGTAATCAGATTACCGTTAAGGCGGGTGCACCAGGTAAGCATACATTAAGCGGATACATCCTTATTAAGGACCTGACCGGTAATGTATTGCGTAGAACCTTCTCACAAGACTACTGGGTAACGGGTGGTCCGCAACCTAAAGAGTATATCAGTCCACAAGGAATGCAGAAGGTTCCTCCATTCGATGGCATGGCCACGATAGCAGCCGACCTCATGAATGTTCTCTATGCGGGCTTTGATAACCCCATCACCATCAGTATTCCGAACACGTCTCAGAGTGATGTACAGGCAACGATGTCGGGAGGATCACTCGTCGCAAGGGGTGGCGGCCATTTTATTGCACGTCCTTCAACCGTAGGTCAACCTGTGACAATAGCCGTTTCTGCCAAGGGTAGGAAGATTGGAGATTATAAGTTCCGAGTAAGAAAATTGCCGGATCCATCGCCATATATCGCTATGGGCGCAGATAGATTTAAGAGTGGAGCCCTCTCTAAGGCTGCCCTTATGTCAGCGTCAGGCATCCAAGCCGCTATTGATGATGGTCTACTTGACATTCCTTTCAATGTAACCAGCTTCCGTGTAGTCTTCTTTGACAACATGGGCAACGCTGTTCCATTAGCAAGTAACGGTGCTTCGTTCTCTGCACAACAGAAGGAACAGTTCCGACAGTTGAGTCGTAACAAGCGTTTCTACATCACTAATGTTGTCGTTCATGGGCCTGATGGTACCACTCGAACGCTTAATGGCAGAAATATGGAGGTTATTGTGAGGTAGTAGTTGACAAGTAGACGAGTTGACAAGTAGACGAGTTATTAGATAGCACTGCTGCTATAACGGCTCATCACATACTATGTCTGCCCCTCGCTTTTAGTAAAGAACAAACAAAACAACAATGAAAAAGATATTTCTCATAGTCTGCACAGCGTGCTTGGCACTCTCTGTAAGTGCACAGCCTGCTGCACGTCGTAATCAACAACAGCGCCAATCGCCTGCTAACACCATTACAACACGTGCGCAGATATCCTTCCCTACAACGGCTCCTATGCAAGAGGATGTTGTTTGGAGACGCGATATCTATCGTGAACTCAAACTTACCGAGGATGCAAATGCGGGTTTGTACTATCCAACAGAACCTGTTGGCTCGCAAATGAATCTCTTTACTTACATCTTCAAGTTGATGATGAGTGGCCCTAACCGTGGTGGTATTGCGGCATATAACTATCGAATGGATGGCAATGAGATATTTACTGACTCTGCACGCATCAAACCTTTGCAGTTCCTCGATAACTATCATATCTTCTACGAACGCACCGATCACGGTATTCGACTTGATAATAGCGACATTCCATCAGGTGAGGTTAAGGGCTACTACCTCAAAGAGAGTGCTTATTATGACCAAGGTACAGCTACCTTCCATCGTAAGGTTGTTGCCCTCTGTCCGATTATGTATCGTGAAGATGACTTCGGTGATGGGGAGGTTAAATACCCATTATTCTGGGTTCGTTACGATGACTTGGCTCCTTTCCTTGCTAAGCAAACGATTATGACAAGTAATCTGAATAACGCTGCAACAATGAGTGTTGACGATTATTTCACGATGAACCTCTATAAAGGAAAGATTTACAAGACAACCAATATGCTGGGTAGAACACTCGCACAATACTGCCCTAATGACTCTGCGATGGCTGCTGAACAGAAGAAGATAGAGCGTGAATTGGTTGAATTTGAGAAGAACATCTATGGTGACCCTGCTCGACGTGATAGCCTTGATAGTATTGCTGCCGCCAAGGAGGGTGAGAATGCACCACGAAAATTGGGCCGTTCACGTCGCACAAGTCCGACTACAAGCAGCGTTAGACGCTCTCGCCGCCCGTCTTCTAATGGTAGTGCTGCCGCTTCACCAGCACGTGTCACCGTTCGCCGCGAGCGTCATTAATAATTTTTCTTAAGGTTGGTTCTATAAATTCCTCGATGGAATCTGCCTTTAATGAGTTATACTTAAAACATCATTAAAGGAATTTTATAGAACCAACCTTAATTAATTCTAATTGGGCAATAATACTCTTTCTGATAGGGTTAATGTATAAAGACGCTCGAATAGTAGTACTATTTCGAGTCTTCTCTCAGATGTGTAAGCATATAAGCTTTGCATGATGACGAGTGATTTTAGTTCTTTATCATTAACACTTAAGGTTATGAAGAAAATTATCTCATTGGCATTCTTAGCCCTATCATTTATCTTCTCCACCCCTGTTCACGCTGACGAACCATTGAAATTTGGTGTGAAAGCAGGATTAAATGTAAGTGATTTCTACTTTGATAGTGATGTCTTTGACAAAACTAACCAAGCTGGCTGGTTCATTGGACCAACGGTAAAATTCACACTACCCGTTGTTGGCTTAGGTATGGATGCTTCTGTCCTATACGACTATCGTTCTGCTAAACTCGATTATGCCACGATGACGCAGACTGTTAAGCAACAGCAGATTGCAATACCAGTGAATGCACGATACTCTATCGGCTTAGGTAGCGTGGCAAGTGTATTCCTCTTTGGTGGTCCGCAAGTCGCTTTCAACATTGGAGAGAAAGAGTATCAATGGAACATGAGTAGTACCTACGCCTTAAAGAATAGTAATTTCAGTATTAACCTTGGCTTTGGTGTTACTGCATTTAAGCACCTGCAGGTGAGTGCCAACTATAACATCGCCTGTGGAAAGACTGGTCATGCTACCTGGAAGACGGCTACCGATGCTGCTACTTCTGCCTTTAAGAAGAAGGATAGCCGCAATAGCTCGTGGCAGGTGGGGGTGGCTTATTTCTTCTAAAACGAAGGACATCAGTATTACACGTCCCAAATACGCACAGAGGGAACTGTCCGACAGATACAAAACGAGCATCCTCACCAGTGAGAACAGTATTCTCAGATTGGTGAGGATGCACTTATAAGAAGGGGAGAAGACGACGAACTTTCTAACAGATAATATAAAGATATTTCATTAACCATTCTTCTCTCCATGCAAAGAGAGGCCGAATAAGAGGTAAGAAAACGCCTCTCTACGGTCGAGAACATGCCTTTCTTGGATATTGAAGACGCCCTTTTTGAAGCAAGAAGGGCGTCTTCTTTAAGGCTATATATAACAAGCTGGTTTACTGAATGTTACGAGTTCAACTTTAAGAAACATCATACGCATATATTGAGGGAATACATACTGCTACGCTGTAATGATTTTTCACAATCAAACTAACAGCTTTGAAACATAGAAGGATTAATGCACAAACCATAGATGAGCTATTTCTTTACACGAGAAAATAGAGTTCATGAGTTAAAATCTTGCTATTCGTCTGTCATTTCAATAGACGATTGAGTGTGTATTCTCCTCATATCTCTCCCTAAACGTAAACTTGTTGAGACGCATGGTGACCTTAGCTAACTGAAATCACATGATATTGTTTTTTTGTATTATTGTTCTATAAAGTTATCGTTCTTTCTTTTTTTCTTTGTACATTTGTATTCAGACCGACTTAAAATACTTGATAGAATGATGCTGAATAGAATAAAGTTCTTCTTAATCGTCGCAGTGTTGTTACTTACTCAATCATTGGTATTAATGGCGCAGGAAAACTCTTCTGATGTAAATTACATGACAGTGAATGACCTTCCTTACTCGACAAAGACTAATTCCTACGCTCGCGAACGTCTAAAAGTTGATGTTTATTACCCACAAACGTTGAAGAATTGTCCGGTTGTAGTCTGGTTTCATGGTGGTGGACTAACTTCTGGGCATAAGGGAATACCTGTCGAACTGAAGAAGAAGGGTTTGGTCGTTATTGGTGTCAATTATCGACTGCTACCAAATGTGACGATTGACAGCTGCTTGGATGATGCCGCCGAGGCCGTAGCTTGGGCTTTTCGTCATGCGAAAGAATACAACGGAGACTGTCGAAAGATATTCGTGACAGGACATTCTGCAGGTGGATATCTGACGATGATGGTTGGTTTGGACAAGGCACTGTTGGGTAAGTATGGGATTGATGCTGATAGTATTCGTGGCTTGATACCCTTCAGTGGGCAGGCTATCTCCCACTTTTCTTATCGAAAAATGCATGGAAGGGGTGCACTTCAACCGCTTGTTGATGAATATGCACCACTCTATTGGGTCCGTAACTTGGTTCCGCCAATGGTCTTAATCACGGGAGATCGAAACATGGAACTGTTCGGTCGTTATGAGGAAAATGCTTATCTATGGCGGATGTTGAAACTCAGTGGACACGAAGAGAGCTATCTGTATGAACTCGGAGGACACGACCATGGAGCAATGATGCACCCTGCTTTTCACATTCTCTTGGATAACATAAACAGAATATTGGATAGAAAATAAGCTAATGACATACGCAAATATCATATTACCCTTACCTTTAGATGGATTGTTCACCTATACGATACCAGAAGCACTGGCTCCTAAGGTGCAAGTCGGTGTGCGTGTTATTGTCCCATTAGGCAAGAGTAAGCGATATGTGGGTATTGTTGCTGAGTATCCTATTACTCCCCCTGCAGCTGAAAAGGGAATAGAGAGTGGCGAAAAGAAGATTGTTTATAAAGACATTCTTGAGGTATTAGACGCTACTCCGGTGCTTCTTACACAGCAGCTGAGGCTTTGGTGTTGGATTGCAGACTATTATATGTCACCTATAGGGGATGTCTATAAGGCAGCTTTGCCATCGGGTTTGAAGGAACAAGATGGCTATCGACCACGAACAGAACTTTATATCCGATTGGCAGATAACTTTCGCAATGAACGTACACTTACGCTTGTGATTGACTCTATGAAGCGTGCAACAAAGCAAGTGGACGTTCTTATGGCTTATCTACAGCTGGCTGGTGTCGATGAAATGGACCAAATTTCGCCCCAAACAGAGTTTCGTGAGGTGACAAGAGAGGAATTGATGAACGTTACCCACGCTTCTATCGGTATCATTCGTGCATTATTAGATAGGAAAATCCTTGTCACCTACGAGAAAGAGGTTGGCCGATTAAATCATGGTAGTCCTTCCCGTCCTGAGAACATGAAGCCTCTAAACGAAGCACAGACTGAGGCTTACAATCAGATTCTCATACAGATGATGGGGCATAGAGTGACTTTACTGCATGGAGTGACGTCTTCGGGAAAGACTGAAATCTATATTCACCTTATTCAAAAGGCTATCAATGAGAAGAAGCAGGTGTTATATCTACTGCCTGAAATTGCTCTTACAATACAGATTACAGAACGTCTGAAGGCTGTATTTGGCGATCAGTTGGGTATTTATCATAGTAAATACAGCGATGCGGAACGTGTTGAAATATGGCAAAAACAGTTATCTGATAATCCATATAGTGTTATCTTGGGTGCGAGAAGTGCCATTTTTCTCCCATTTCATCGACTTGGATTGATTATTATCGACGAAGAACACGACCAAAGTTACAAGCAACAGGACCCTGCTCCACGTTATCATGCTCGCTCGGCCGCTATTGTCTTGGGACAGATGTATCCTGAGGCGAAAACGCTCTTAGGGACGGCTACGCCTTCAATGGAAAGCTATTACAACGCAAAACAAGGGAAATATGGACTTGTAGAACTGACTCGTCGATATAAGGACATACAGTTGCCGAAAATAGAAATCGTAGATATAAAAGATCTCTACCGCCGTAAGATAATGAAAGGGGCCTTTTCTCCTCGTCTGCTCTCTGCTGTTCGTGAAGCTTTGGGACGTGGTGAACAGGCTATCTTATTCCAAAACCGACGAGGGTTTGCACCGATGGTGGAGTGTAGACAGTGTGGTTGGGTACCGAAATGTCCGAATTGTGATGTGTCTCTGACGCATCATAAGAATATGAACTACCTGTCTTGTCACTATTGTGGATACACGATGAAGGTGCCGGATGTGTGCCCCTGTTGTGAAAGTGAAGACATACGAGGACGTGGGTATGGTACGGAGAAGATTGAAGACGAGATAAGCTTCATTTTTCCTGAGGCTCGCATTGCACGAATGGATCTTGATACTACACGCACACGTAATGCTTACGAACGTTTGATTAACGATTTTTCTGCAGGTAAAAGTAACCTTCTGATAGGCACACAGATGATTACGAAAGGGCTTGACTTTGATAAGGTTTCGGTCGTAGGTATCCTTAATGCAGACTCGATGTTGAACTTCCCTGACTTTCGAGCATACGAACAATCATTCATGATGATGAGCCAGGTGAGTGGACGTGCGGGTAGGAAAGGGAAACAGGGATTAGTTATTCTGCAAACAAAGAGCCCTGACTTGCCAATTATACGGCAGGTTGTAAATAATGATTATCAGTCCTTCTACAACGATTTGCTGGTCGAGAGGCGTGATTTTCATTATCCTCCGTTCTATCGACTCATCTATGTCTATTTAAAGCATAGAGACGAGAATATAGTAAACACTGCTGGTTTGGAACTTGGTAGTAGACTACATGAGGTTTTCGGTGACCGTATCCTCGGTCCTGACAAACCCACTGTGGCACGTGTCAAAACATTAAGTATAAGAAAAATCATGCTTAAACTGGAGATTGGCATCGATTATGCCCGTGTCCGTCAATCACTCCATAATACAATACACGAACTTCTAAAGGATAAAAGATATGGTGCTCTCCAAGTTTACTTTGATGTTGACCCATTATAATTCAGCTCTTTCACCAAGCAAACACCCCATATACGATTCTCAACTATTACAATAAATGATTAATAGCTGTCTTCTCTCTAACTCCCATCAGAACTTCCAACTTCTTCCAAATACCTCTTAAAATCCTCTCTAAATCTCCCTCTTAATCAACTCTAAAGCTCCCTCTAAATACACTCTGGAACCCTCTCTAAATCCATTCTACCAACTATAGCTTCACTCTAAATACCTCTCAAATCCATTCTACCCACTCTTGCTCTACTCTAAAGTCCTCTCTAAATCCATTATACCAACTCTAGTTTCACTCTAAATACCTCTCTAACTCCATTCTACCCACTATTGCTCTACTCTAATTCCCTCACTATGTCCCCTCTAAATCACCTCCTCTACATGCCATCCGTACCTTAACCACTGTCACCCAAAGCGCAATAAATAACATCCTTTTGTGCCTCTTAATATGTTAGAGAAAATATTTAGGACATCTCCTAATAACTTACTAAATAAAACTAATTACCCATCAAAATACTTCTGTAAATCTAACCTGTAGCCATTCTAAAGGGACTTTAGTGATATAATCTATTATACATTATCTTGCATTAATATATACCAATGCATATCACAATAATTCAGTGGTTACCCTAATAATCCCATTAATCTTATCAGCCATATAACATTAGACTTATAATCCTCATTAGCCAATACTATCATCCCTATTAGTTATTAGTTTCATTAGCCCTATCAGCCCTACTCTATTAGGCTAATTAGTCTTATCAGCCCTACACTATTAGGCCGATTAGCCTTATCAGCCCAACGCCATTAGGCCCATTAGTCCTATCACCCCTACACTATTAGGCCCATTAGCCTTATCAGCCCAACGCTATTAGCCCCATCAGCCATATCAGCCATAAACTATTAGACCAATTAGCCTTATCAGCCTTAAGCTATTAGGCTCATAAGCCCTATCAGCCCTACGATATTAGGTTCATTAGTCCTATCAGCCTTACACTATTAGGCTCATTAGCCCTATCAGCCCTACGATATTAGGTTCATTAGTCCTATCAGCCTTACACTATTAAGCTCATTAGCCCTATCAGTCCTGTTCTATTAGGCCCATTAGTCCTATCAGCCCTACGATATTAGGTTCATTAGTCCTATCAGCCTTACACTATTAAGCTCATTAGCCCTATCAGTCCTGTTCTATTAGGCCCATTAGTCCTATCAGCCCTACGCTATTAGGGCCATTAGCCCTATCAGCCTTACACTATTAGGCTCATTAGCCATATAAGGCTCATTGCTTTTATTAGCCTCATTAGCCCATAAACATCCACTCACAACACAACATCAACACCCATCAATAATCAACCAACAACAAAAAAGAGCCTTGAAGATTTCTCTTCAAGGCTCTTGTAAAAGAAGGCGGCCACCTACTCTCCCGCATTGCATTGCAGTACCATCGGCGCAAACGGGCTTAACTTCTCTGTTCGGAATGGGAAGAGGTGGGACCCCGCCGCAATAACCACCTAATATTTCTCTCGGTTGACTTACTCACAGTTGACAAGTTGACTAATTATTTGCCTTTATTCTTATCATCTTTCTGTCTTATTATCAGTAGACCCGTTATTAAATATTGTCCATAGAACTAATAACTTGTTTACTCGTTAACTCGTTATCTTGTCAACACGTCTACTGACTTGTCAGCCGTATAAGGTGACGTATTTCCACAAGCAAAACATATAGAACTCATATCTTCCTATCAAGAAGATTACACAGCTCAAAGTCTGAGTCACCGGTCCCCGCTCTCCAAACTCTGGAGGCGGGAGACCCGAAGAAAGTTTCGGGCAATTAGTAGTGCTCGGCTTTGACGTCACCGTCTTTACACCTACACCCTATCAACGTCATCGTCTATGACGACCCTTATGAGGAGTTCTCATCTTGCGGCTGGCTTCGCACTTAGATGCTTTCAGCGCTTATCCAATCCAGACTCAGATACCCAGCGGTGCACCTGGCGGCACAACTGGTAAACCGGAGGTCTGTCCAACACGGTCCTCTCGTACTAGTGTCAGCACCACGCAAAACTCCAACGCCCACGATAGATAGAGACCGAACTGTCTCACGACGTTCTGAA
>ERZ773046.462-NODE-462-length-26096-cov-7.554433_pt1 | contig 26096 bp, 23 predicted proteins | sample MGYA00580634_ERZ773046 | MGnify/ENA primary metagenome ERZ773046 (study PRJEB29015, sample SAMEA2738127) | human oral metagenome | biome: human oral; feature: human-associated habitat; material: saliva | place: China | collected 2159 ... | reverse complement strand
GCGATGCAGCATGGGCTGGGCGATTTGAAGATCGCCGACGTGCTCGCCGACATGGATCTGCTTCTCCTCGCGCGGCGTGCGGCGCTGGCGACCGTCGATGATCCTGCGGCACTCGATTTTGTCCGGCCGGCACTCCTGCAGCAGTATCGTGAGCAGTTTGAGCATATACGGGAGGTATGAGTGTATTCCTTGACAGCGGTGGATTCTCTGCGATAGAATAGACAGATGATAACATAGGAGGGGATTGCCTTGACAAATGTTTTGGTCAACGGTGCCTGCGGACGCATGGGACGCGCAGTGCTGAAAGCCGTGATCGAGGATCCGGAGCTGACGCTTGTCGGTGCGGTGGACATCAACGCGTGCGGCGACAGCGGCGAACTCGCAGGGCTGACGAAGAACGGCGTGCTCGTGGAGACCGATCTCGCGGCAGCACTCGACCGCCTGCATCCGGACGTGATGATCGACTTCACGCGTCCCGATGTCGTCTATCAGAATGTGCTGCTGGCACTCACACATAAGGTGTCACCCGTAGTTGGGACGACGGGCATCTCGGAGGAACAGCAGCAGGAGATCAAGGCGGCGGCAGAGAAGAATGATACGCCGGCGTTTATCGCACCGAATTTTGCCATCGGCGCGGTGCTGATGATGCTGATGAGCCGTATGGCGGCGAAGTACATGCCCGAGGTGGAGATCATCGAACTGCACCACGACAACAAGCTCGATGCACCCTCAGGCACAGCCGTGCGGACGGCGGAGATGATCGCCGAGGTGCGTGAGGTACATGAGCAGGGGCATCCCTGCGAGAAGGAGACGCTCGACGGTGCGCGCGGCGCGGACTTTGAGGGCATGCACATCCACAGCGTGCGCCTGCCGGGCTATGTCGCACATCAGGAGGTCATCTTCGGCGGGCTCGGGCAGACGCTCACGATCCGCCACGACTCGATCAACCGTGAGTCGTTCATGCCGGGCGTTGTACTCGCCGCGAAGAAGGTGCGCTCGCTCACGTCGCTCACGGTCGGATTGGATAAGCTGCTGTAAGGGGAAGAATATGAAGAAATATCGTGTCGCAATACTCGGCGCAACGGGCGCGGTCGGACAGGAATTCCTGACACTCATCGAGGAGCGCAAGTTCCCGTTCTCGGAGCTGCGGCTGCTCGCGTCCAGCCGCTCCGCAGGGAAGAAAATCGCGTTTATGGGCAAGGAGTACACGGTGCAGGAGACGACGCCGGACTCCTTTGAGGGAATTGACATCGCGCTCTTTGCGGGCGGTGCGGCAAGCAAGGAGTTTGCTCCCCACGCCGTCAAGGCAGGGGCGATCGTCATCGACAACTCGAGTGCCTTCCGCATGGACCCGGAGGTGCCGCTCGTCGTGCCCGAGGTCAACCCCGAGGCGATCAAGGCGCACAAGGGCATCATCGCGAACCCGAACTGCTCGACCATCATCATGGTCATGGGGTTGAAGCCGCTCTACGATATCGCGAAGATCCGCCGCATCGTCGTGTCGACCTATCAGGCGGTCTCCGGTGCGGGCAAGGAGGGCATGGCAGAGCTTGAGGAGCAGGTTGCAGCCCTCGCCTCCGGCAAAGAGCCCGTGGCAAAGGTTCTGCCCGTCGGCAAACTGCCGAAGCACTATCAGATCGCGTTCAACCTCATTCCGCAGATCGACGTCTTCAAGGACAACCTCTACACCAAAGAGGAAATGAAGATGATCGACGAGACAAAGAAGATCATGGGCGACGACCGTATGCGCATCACGGCGACGACGGTGCGCGTACCCGTCTACCGCAGCCACGCCGAGTCCGTCAACGTCGAGTTTGAGGACAAGGTGACGCTTGAGGCGGCGCGTGCGGCGATTGCGGCGTTCCCGGGCATCATCCTGCGCGACAACCCCGCAGAGCAGGAGTATCCGATGCCGCTCTTCACCTCGAACAAGTACGATGTGGAGATCGGCCGTCTGCGTTACGATGAGTCGCAGGAGAATACGCTGAACTTCTGGATCTGCGGCGACCAGATCCGCAAGGGCGCGGCACTCAATGCACTCCAGATCGCAGAGTACATGATCGCACACGATCTCGTTTGAATGACAGCATAAAAAAGGACTTACTTCCGGTAGGAGGTAAGTCCTTTTTTATGCTGCACTCATTTCTGAGAAGAAGAAAGGAATCCTTGTATATCAAGGCTTACAGAAAATTTCATCCATTGTATACCAAGAAAACCGAATATGCGTTTTCTTGAAAAAAATACCTGTTTTTGCTATAACTGTAGATAAAAGTGGTGGATTGTGGTGGATTGTGTCATATAGTGGCGATAGAATCCTGAAAGGTGGTGCGGCCGGATGTTCATGGGGGAGTACACCCACAGCATTGATGCCAAGGGTCGCGTCATCCTGCCTGCCGATTTTCGACAGGAGCTCGGAGTCTCGTTCATCATCACCAAGGGCCTTGACGGCAGTCTGTTCCTCTTTCCTCAGGCGGCGTGGGATGAGTTCACGGCGAAGCTGCGGACGCTCTCGATTGCCGATCCGAATGCTCGCGCTTTTGTGCGCTTTTTCATCGCGGGGGCGCGGACGCTCGAGTGTGATAAACAGGGGCGCTTCCTCGTGCCCGCCAATCTGCGCGACTATGCGGACATCGGGCTGAAGCAGGATGTGATCCTCACGGGCGCGGATACGCGCATCGAGGTCTGGGCGAAGGAGAAGTGGGCACGCTATGCAGGTGAGGTCGATCCGAACATCACGGAGATCTCGACGCAGCTGGCGGGCTACGGGATTACAATATGACAGAATTTCATCATGTGAGCGTCCTGCCTGAGGAGGCAGTGGCCGCGCTGAACGTCGTACCCGGCGGCATCTATGTGGATGCGACGCTCGGCGGCGCGGGGCATGCACAGCGCATCGCCGCACAGCTGTCGGAGCAGGGGCGCCTGATCGGTATCGACCAGGACGAGACGGCGATTGCCGCCGCGCATGAGCGGCTGGCGGATGTCCGCTGTCAGGTCTCCCTCGTGCGGGATAACTTCCGCAATCTCGCCGCGATCCTCGCGGCAGAGGGCGTTCCTCCCGTGGACGGCGTGCTCTTTGACCTCGGCGTATCGTCGCCGCAGATCGATACGCCGGAGCGAGGCTTCTCCTATATGCAGGACGCACCACTCGATATGCGCATGGATCAGAGAGCGCAGCGCAGCGCGTACGATGTAGTCAATACCTATACGGCGGAGCGGCTCACGGAGATTTTCTACACCTATGGAGAGGAACGCTGGGCAAAGCGCATTGCTTCCTTTATTGAAAAGGAACGTCAGGCGCATCCCGTCACGACGACAGGAGACCTCGTTGCCGTGATTGACCGCGCCGTGCCGAAGGAGGTGCGCGCGCGCGGCGGACATCCCGCCAAGCGAGTGTTTCAGGCACTCCGCATCGAGGTCAACGATGAACTCGGGATTTTGGAGGGGGCGCTGACCGCTGCCGTAGATGCCCTGAGGATAGGGGGACGGCTCGCGGTCATCACCTTTCACTCCCTCGAGGATCGCATCGTAAAGAATACGCTGCGGCGGCTGGCACAGGGCTGTATCTGTCCGCCGCATACGCCGATCTGTGTCTGCGGGCATACGCCCGAGGTGCGGCTGATCGGCAAGGCGCGTGCGGCGAGTGCCGCCGAGTGCCGTGCGAATACACGCGCGCGCAGTGCAAAGCTGCGTGTGGCAGAAAAGATCAAGCGATAGGAGGGAGCGCACATGTTGGCGCAGAAAGAAGAGTATCTCAGTCATGAGCCCGCGTCGGTTCCGGCAGAGATGATGGAGCCCCCGAAGGAACCGCTGATTCGTCATGAACTGAATACGAACCTGCGGAACTGCCTGCGCGCCATTTTCTTCCTCATCGCATTCGGTGCCATGGTGGTGACGCTGCTCGGCGGCATTGGTGCACAGAGCGGCTACACCCTCCTGGAGACGCGCCAGAAGGCAGACCAACTGGAACAGGAGAACGAGCGGCTCAAGATCGAGATCGCCCAGCTGAAATCGCCGTCGCGCATCGAGTCGATTGCTGTCGACCGCCTCGGGATGCGCGTGCCGCGCAATACGTATTTTTCGCATGAAGGGGAATGAGGTTCTATGACGAAGCGTTTGGAGGAACTCGCCGCACTCCTGCCGGGAGCGCGCATCGTGGGGGATGCGCAGACGGAGATTACGTCCATTGAGCGTGATTCGCGCAGGGCGAGGGAGGGCACACTCTTTGCCTGCATCGTCGGCGCGCATGTCGACGCACACAGTTTCATACCGGATGTGGCGCGGGCAGGAGCCCGCGCTGTTTTGACAGAGCGGGCCTCGGTGGATGTTCCCGCAGGGGTCGCCGTTCTCTACGTGCCGAATCTGGAGAAAGCATTGGACACGATTGTCCCGTTCTTCTATGATTATCCGGCGCGCGCCATGCGTGTCGTCGGTATCACGGGGACGAACGGCAAGACGACGACAAGCTATCTCGTGCGCGCCATCCTGCGCCATGCGGGACGTCGTGTCGGGCTGATCGGGACGATCCAGGCGATGATCGAGGATGAGGTGCTGCCGACGGCGAATACGACGCCTGATATCATTGTGCTTCAGCAGATGCTTGCCGAAATGCGCACGCGCGGCATGGATACAGTCGTCATGGAGGTGTCCTCTCATGCGCTTGCACTCGGGCGCGTGGCAGGGATCGAGTTCGATACGGCGGTCTTTACGAATCTGACGCAGGATCATCTTGACTTCCATAAAACTATGGAGAACTATGCGCGCGCCAAGGCGCATCTCTTTGAGCTCGTGTCCGCCCACGGAGCGAAGGAGGGCAAGACGGCGGTGCTGAACGCCGACGATGCGGCATCGGAGACGATGCGCGCATATACGCGCTGCCCGATCATCACCTATGGCGTTGACCATCCTGCCGATCTAACGGCGCAGGATGTGCAGCTCGCGTGCAACGGCATGGAGCTGACGCTGATGCATGGAGGGAAACTCCTCTTCCATCTGCATACGGGCATTACGGGCCTGTTCAATGTGCACAATGTGCTCGCTGCCGTCGGTGCGAGCCTTGCCGAGCACGTGACAGCGGCGGATATTGCCGCCGCGCTCACGGCGTTTACGGGCGTGCCGGGACGATTTGAGCTCGTGCGCGAGGGACAGGATTTCGCTGTGATCGTGGACTATGCGCATACACCGGACGGGATGGAGAACGTCCTGCGCACGGCACGCGCGGTGACGAAGGGGCGCATCATCGCCGTCTTTGGCTGCGGCGGCGACCGTGATCGGACGAAACGCCCCATCATGGGACGCATCGGTGCGGAGATGGCGGATATCGCCATTCTGACCTCGGACAATCCGCGCACGGAGGATCCCGCCGCGATTGTGGATGAGGTGGAGCGCGGCGTCCTCCCCGTGATCGGGGATAAGCCGTATGAAAAGATCGTGGATCGCCGTACGGCGATCTTCCATGCCATAGGGCGTGCACAGGCGGGGGATACGGTTGTCATCCTCGGCAAGGGACATGAGACCTATCAGATTTTGAAGGATGGAACGATTCACTTTGACGATCGTGAGCAGGCGCGTGAGGCGATAAGGAGCAGGGCATGAGAAACGGACTGACATGGGACGAGATTTGCGCGGCGACGGGTGCGTCTGTTCGTCGTGGGGGCGTCGCAGGGGATACGGTTCTGCCCATTACGACGGACACGCGCAAGGTCGCGGCGGGCGATCTCTTTGTCGCGCTGCGCGGGGAGAACTTTGACGGTACGGTGTTTGCGGCGGAGGCACTCGAACGCGGTGCGGCGGCGGTTCTCGTCGATCAGAAGACACCTGCGGCCGCACTGACGGCACTCGATGCGGCGTGCGGCGGCGTCCTCGTGGCGGAGGATACGCTCCGCGCCTATCAGGACATTGCACACGCATGGCGCATGAAGTTCGATATCCCCGTCGTTGCGATTACGGGATCGAACGGCAAGACCACGACGAAGGATCTCACGGCGGCGGTGCTCTCGGGGCGCGGCAAGGTCTGCCGCACGGCGGCAAACTACAATAACGAGGTCGGCCTGCCGCTGACCCTGCTCGGCATCACGCCGGAGGACACAGCGGCGGTCGTGGAGATCGGGATGCGCGGGATGGGGCAGATCGCTGCGCTTGCACCGATCGCCGCACCCTCGATCGGCATGGTAACGAATGTCTGCGAGGTGCACATGGAGCTCCTCGGCTCGATCGAGAACATCGCCAAGGCAAAGGCGGAGCTGGTGACGGCGATTCCCGCCGGCGGCACGGTGATCCTCAATGCTGACGACCCACGTGTCGCGGCAATGCGCAGCAGTGCGGCGGATGGGGTGCGCGTCATGACGTATGGCATTTCCGCTGCTGCGGATGTGCGTGCCGAGGCACTGCAGTGCATGGCAGACGGCTCGCGCTTCATGGTGACATGGGACGGCGAGCGTCATGAATACGCCATCCCTCTGCCGGGACGGCATAATGTCAGCAACGCGCTGGCGGCGCTCGCGGCGGGCTTTGTCCTCGGCATGACGCCGCAGGAGATGCAGGAGGGCCTGACCCACCTCACGGCGGAAAAGATGCGCTATGAGGTGCATCAGGTCGGTGCGTGGACGTTGATCAACGACGCCTACAATGCCAGCCCCTCCTCGATGCGCGCGTCGCTTGAGACGACGGCGGCACTCTACCCCGGGCGGCGCATTGCCGTGCTCGGGGATATGCTCGAGCTCGGCGCGGCGGCGGAGAAGGCACATCAGGGCGTGGGCAGACGGGCGGCGGAGCTGGGGTTTGCCATGGTCGTGACCTATGGCAAACAGGCACAGTGGACGCATGAGACAGCAGAGGCGGCAGGCTGCCCGGCCTGTTATCATGCCGCCTCCCATGCCGATGCGGCGGCCTATCTGCGCAGCCATCTCATGGACGGCGACACCGTTCTCTTTAAGGGCTCGCGCGGGATGCGCATGGAGCAGATCATCGCTGCATTGACGGGGGAGGGAGCGCACTGATGGAAGCCCTCCTCGAATCCCTGAGCCCGCAGCTGCGTCTCCTGCTGTCCGCCGTGACGGCACTCGCCATTGTGCTCTTCAGCGGTGTGTATTTTCTGCCGCTCCTGCACCGCTTGAAATACGGGCAGAGCATCCGCGAGGAGGGGCCCGCGAGCCATCAGCAGAAGAGCGGCACGCCGACGATGGGCGGCGTGATGATCGTGCTCGCCGTGACCGCCGCGACGCTCCTCTTTGCTCCGCTCACGGTGACGACGCTGCTCGCGCTCTTCATCTTTCTCGGACATTTCCTGCTCGGCTTTGCGGACGACTATATCAAGGTGGTCAAGAAGCGCAACCTCGGGCTGCGTGCCTATCAGAAGCTGCTCGGACAGCTCGGTATCGCCCTTGTCACCATTCTCATCGGACGACATCTCCTCGGACATGATACGAGCGTCTGGGTGCCTGTCCTCGGAACGTCGCTCGATATCGGCGCGTGGTACTACGTCCTCGTCGTCTTTGTCCTCGTGGGAACGTCGAACGCGGTCAATTTGACGGACGGTCTCGATGGTCTGGCGGCGGGAACCGTGGCGGTCGCCGCACTCTTCTATGCAATCCTCCTCTACGGGACGGACAGCAGCCTGATGGCGTTTTCCGCCGCGATAATAGGTGCATGCGTCGGCTTTTTATGGTATAATCATCATCCGGCACGCATCTTTATGGGCGATACGGGCTCGCTTGCCCTCGGCGGTGCGCTCGCAGGCATAGCGATTCTCTCGCGGACGGAGGCACTCCTGCCCATCGTGGGCATCATCTTCGTCTGTGAGGCGCTCTCCGTTATCCTGCAGGTCGCATCGTTCAAGACGCGCGGCAAGCGGATCTTCCGCATGAGCCCGATCCATCATCACTTCGAGCTCGGCGGCTGGCGCGAGACACGCGTGGTCTATACGTTCTGGGGCATTGGCGCCCTCGGCGCATTGCTGGCGTGGGTGCTTGTGCTCGTGTCGTAGCGCTCAGCGCTACGCAAACTTTTGAATGATTTACCAAGGGAGATATCGGGAATTGTCCTATCATAATCAGTCGGCACTCGTCATCGGCGCGGGCATCAGTGGATTTGCGGCGGCAAAGTATCTGGCGGCGCAGGGCGCACGGGTGGTGCTCTCGGACGCAAAGGATGAGACGGACGCCGAACGCGATCCGCTCACCCAGCAGCATATTGAGAATTTAAGGGCGCAGGGCATCACCTGCGTCTTTGGTGCACAAAGGGAGGAACTGCTCGGCGGGGTGGATCTCCTCGTCCTTTCCCCTGCCGTGCCCGAGCGCATCCCCCTCGTACAGGCGGCGCGCGCGCGCGGCATCCGCGTCACGACCGAGGTGGAGCTGGCAGGCGAGATCGCCCGTGCACCGATCTGCGCCATCACGGGGACGAACGGCAAGACGACGACGACGACTCTGCTCGGCGAGCTTCTGCGTGCACATTTTCCTGTGGTCGGTGTGGGCGGCAACATCGGCGTTCCGCTTATCGACGTAGCACAGGAGACGCCTGCCGAGGGGGCGATTGCCGCTGAGATCTCAAGCTATCAGATGGAAGCGACCACGCATTTTCATGCACACATCGTCGCGGAGCTGAACATCACGCCGGATCACATCGTGCGCCATGGCTCGATGGAGGTCTATCAGGCGATGAAGGAAAAGCTTTTCGCCGCACAGACGGCGGAGGACTACCTCGTACTGAACGCCGATGACCCGCATACGCGCGGCATGGCGGAGCGCGCGGCGGGGCGCGTCTGTCTGTTCAGCCGCAGGGAGGAACTGACGGAGGGCGCGTGCGTCCGTGCGGACGGCATGATCGTCATCCGCTGGGACGGCGCAGAGCATGTCCTGATTCCCGCCGATGAACTGGGCATCCCCGGTGCACATAACGTGGAAAACGTACTCGCGGCGTCGGCGATGGCGCTCTTTGCCGGGGTGACACCCGCAGAGATGCGCCCCGTTCTGCGCGCCTTCAAGGGCGTTGAGCACCGCATCGAGTTTGTGCGTGCGCTCGCGGGGGTCAGCTACTACAACGACTCGAAGGCGACGAATACGGATTCGGCGATCAAGGCGCTTGAGGCGTTCGACGGACACATTATCCTTATCGCGGGCGGCGACGACAAGCTGACCGATCTGGGAGCGTTTATGGAGCTCGTGCACGCGCGCGTCGATGAGCTGATCCTCGTCGGTGACGCGGCAGAGCGGTTTGCGGCAGCCGCGCGGGATGCGGGCATTCCGGAGGCACAGATCCACCGCGTCGGCTACCACATGGAGAAGGCCGTGCAGCTGGCGCGCGAACTCGCTGCAGCGGGGCAGATCGTTCTCCTCTCGCCCGCCTGTGCGAGCTTTGATATGTACGGCGGCTACGAGGAGCGCGGGCGCGATTTCAAGAGGCTTGTGAACGAACTATGAACATCATCGTATCGGGCGGCGGCACGGGCGGTCACATCTATCCTGCACTCACGATCATCCGCGCGATTCAGCGGCGCGAGCCGTCGGCACGCATCCTCTATGTCGGTACACCCCACGGGCTGGAGGCGGACATCGTGCCGCGCGAGGGATTGAACTTCATCGCTGTTGATCTCGCGGGCTTCGAGCGGCATCTCTCGTTCGAGAATGTACTGCGGGCATGGCGTGCCGTGCGTGCCGTTGCGCGGGCGCGCGGCATCGTGCATGGCTTTCAACCCGACATCGCCATCGGGACGGGCGGCTACGTCGCGGGGCCGATTCTCCTCGCGGCGAGTCTTGCGGGTGTCCCGACGCTCGTGCAGGAACAGAACGCCGTGGCGGGGGTGACGAATCGCATCCTCTCCCGTTTTGCGACGGCGATCGCCGTCGGAATGGAGGATGCGCGGCGCGTCTTTCCGGCGGAAAAGACCTACGTCACGGGCAACCCCATCCGCCCCGAGGTGCTCACAGCAACGCGGGTGGAGGGCGCGGCGGCGTTTGACTTTGATCCGTCGAAAAAGACGGTGCTCGTCTCGGGCGGCAGCCGTGGAGCGCGTACGATCAACCGTGCCATGGTCGAGGTGATCTGTCGCGCGGCGCAGCAGACAGAGGTGCAGTACCTCCACGTCACGGGGGCGGAGGAGTACGAGGACACGTGCGCGCGTATGCGCGATGCGGGCGTCGATGTATCGCAGTATCCGCATCTGCGCGTTGTGCCGTACCTCTACAATATGCCGCAGGCGATGGCGATGGCGGACATTGCCGTCTTTCGTGCAGGGGCGACGGGGCTGGCGGAACTCGCGGCACGGGGGGTGCCCGCGATCCTCATTCCCTATCCGTATGCGGCGGAGAATCATCAGGAGAAGAATGCACGTGCCATGGAGGCAGCGGGCGCAGCTGAGGTAATCCTCAACCGCAGCCTTGACGGCACGGTGCTGTCGGCGGCACTTGACCGCCTGCTGGCAGACGACGCGCGCAGGGATGCGATGGCGGCGGCGATGAAACGCCTCGGAAAACCTGAGGCGGCAGAGGAAATTGCAGCACTCGCGCTGCGTATCGGAAAAAGAGAAGGGTGAATACGTTGCTCAAGGAATTGAAGGGGATTCAGAAGATTCATTTTGTCGGAATCGGCGGGGCGGGGATGAGCCCCTTGGCCAAGATCCTTCTCCAGCTCGGCTACACGGTATCCGGCTCGGACACGGGCAACTCTCCGCTCATCGGCGAGCTTGCCCGTCTTGGCGCGCATGTGTGGACGGATGGACAACACGCGGAGCACGTGCGCGGCGCAGATGCCATCGTCGTCTCCACGGCGATCCCGTACGATAACCCTGAGGTGATTGCGGCGTGGGATCTGCGCATCCCGAAACTCCATCGTTCGGACATCAATGCGGCACTCGTCAACGAGTACGACGGCATCGCTGTCGCGGGCTCGCACGGCAAGACGACGACGACCTCCATGATCGGCGTGACCCTTGACCACGTCGGCGTATCGCCGACCATCATCGTCGGCGGTGAGGTGCCCGACCTCGGGACGAATGCGAAGCTCGGCACGAGCCGCTACCTCGTCTCGGAGGCGGACGAGAGCGACGGCTCCTTCCTCAAGCTGCGCCCGCATATCGCTGTGGTGACCAACGTCGAGGACGACCACATGGATCACTACGGCACGATGGAGAAGATCATCGCGGCGTTTCGTCAGTTCATCGAGCAGGTGGACGCAGACGGGACGGCGGTGCTCTGTTTTGAAAATGAAATCCTGCGCAATATCGCACGCGAGACAGAGCGCAACGTCGTTTCCTATGCCATCGACCATGAGGCGGACTACCGTGCATCGAACATCGAGACGCGCGGCTCCGTGATCTCGTTTACCGTTCATGAGCGCGGGACGGAGATGGGGCGCGTGCTGCTCAATATTCCGGGGCGCCACAACGTCCTCAACGCACTCGCCTGCATCGCTGTTGCGCGCCTCGCGGGCGTGGAGTTCCCTGCGATTTGTGACGCACTCGCCCAGTTCCACGGTGCGAAGCGACGCTTTCAGACCAAGGGCAAGGAGCGCGGCGTCTGGGTCGTGGACGACTATGCGCATCATCCGACGGAGATTGCCGTCACCCTCGCGGCGGCACGGCAGACGAACCCCGAGCGGCTCATCTGCGTCTTTCAGCCGCATCGCTACTCGCGGACACAGCTCCTGCGCGCGGAGTTCGGCAAATGCTTTGCGGATGCCGACCTGCTTCTGATCACGGACGTCTATGCGGCGGGGGAGACACCGATCCCGGGCATCAGCGGTGAGACCGTGATGGAGGAAGTCGTGCGTCAGACGGGACAGGACGCCGTCTACCTGCCGGGTCGTGCGGATCTCGAGCACTATCTCGCCCAGCAGGTGCGTGCGGGCGACCTCGTCATTACGATGGGCGCGGGCAACATCCTCGAGGTCGGCGAGACCCTCGTCGCGCAGCTGCGCGCGGGAACGGCGGGGAGGGCAGGTATCGCGGCATCGGATGCGTATCCGATTGTCGTCGTCATGGGTGGCCCCTCCTCCGAGGCAGAGGTCTCACGTCGCTCGGGCGCTGCCATCCTGCAGGCGCTCCACGCCAAGGGCTATCCCGCCGTCGGCATGGAGCTGAACCCCGCGACCTTCGCCGAGGAGATTCGGGCACTCCATCCAGCGATTGTGTTCAACGCCCTTCATGGAAAATACGGCGAGGACGGTATCCTGCAGGGCACACTCGATATGCTCGGTATTCCGTATACGGGCTCGGGGGTGCGCGCCGCCGCGCTGACCATGGATAAAATCATGACAAAGCGCGTACTGGCGGCCGAGGACATTCCAACACCGCGCTGCATGAGCTTCTATGCGAGCGAGCGCACAGCGAATACGCCGCGTGAGATACGGACGGCATTCTCCTTGCCGCTCGTCGTTAAGGCACCGGAGCAGGGATCGAGCATCGGCGTCTACATCGTCACGCAGGAGGAGGAGCTCTCGCCTGCGCTCGATGCGGCGTTCTCCTACGGTGATGAGGTGCTCGTCGAGGAGTTCATCGAGGGGCGTGAGCTGACCGTCGCCGTCTGGGGCACTCCTGCAGCGGCGGAGGTCATGCCCGTCATCGAGATCCAGTCTGCCTCGGGTCGTTATGACTACGACAGCAAGTATACCCCGGGGGCATCGACGCATATCGTCCCGGCACCGCTCTCCGATGCGTGCCGCAGCGAGATCGAGCAACTGGCACGCCGTGCATACGTCGCCTGCGGCTGCAACGGCCTTGCACGCGTCGATCTCCTGCTGAGTGAGGAGAATTGCCCCTACGTCATTGAGCTGAACGCCGTGCCGGGCATGACGGAGACCTCGCTCGTCCCCGATGCGGCGCGTGCGCTCGGCATCGAGTTCCCTGAGCTGTGCGAAAGGATCCTCGCGCTGGCGGGGTATCGCCGATGAGCTCTCGTCGCATTCTGCGCGGGGCGTTCTACCTCCTGTGTGCGAGCGGCATCATTGCCGTCCTCGTGTACTCGCCGCTCTTTACCTTTCAGCAGCTCGTCGTCCATGGAAACGTACATCTCGATGAGAATGAGCTCTGTGAGATCGCACGGATCCACTACGGGCAGCGGCTCTTTGAGCTAAAGACCGACGAGATGACGACAAATCTCCTGCGCGACCTGCGCATCGAGTCCGCCGTCGTCCGCCGCCAGCTGCCGCACAAGATCGAGATGGATATCGTCGAGCGCATTCCCGTTGCGACGGTCGCCTGCGACTACGGCTATCTCGACTTTGACCGACAGGGGAAGGTGATCGCAAGCTATCGCTCACTCAAGGGCGCGGACATCCCGATCATCACGGGCGTCAAGCTGCGCGACCTCTACATCGGCGATGACAACAACGACCCGCAGGTCGCGCAGGCGATCAGCTTCCTCGCGCGCATCGATCCCGCGGATATCGGCGAGATCTCGGAGGTCAGCCTCAGAAATCCGGACGCCGTCGTCGCCTATACCAAGACGGCGCTCCCCATCCGCCTCGGGCAGCTGACGGGGATCCCGGACAAGGCGGCACTGACACAGGACTTCCTGCGCGATCAGAAAACCACACGGCATACTGTTGAGTATGTGGATTTCAGCTATGATGCGCCGTTCATCAAGCTGGCAGACAAAACGGCAGAGGGAAAATAAATGGAACAATTCCGGCGCGGCGGGTGGCTCATCGCCCTCGTCTGTGTATTGATTGGATTTATGGTCGCCGTACAGTTCCGTACGGCGCAGGACGCGAAGGGGAGCCTCTCCCAGCAGCGCATCGAGGAGATCTCCGACCGCCTGCTGCAGACCGAGCACGAGCGCGACGAGCTGAGTGAGGAACTGCACAAGATGCAGACGGCGGCAGCGAGTACGGACAATCAGCAGGATAAGGATCTCCTGCGCTATCGCGCGGCACTCGTGCCGCTCGAGGGCGAGGGCGTGATCGTGCGCATGGACGACAGCACGAAGCCCGCCAAGGCGGGGGAGAACCCGAATCTCTACGTCATCCATGACGACGACCTCCTGCGTGTCGTCAACGAGCTGCGCGCCGCAGGCGCAGAGGCCATCGCCATCAATGGACAGCGCCTGACGGGGACATCCGAAATTCGCTGTGCGGGGCCGACCCTCTCCGTGAACAACGTGCGTTCGTCCGCACCGTTTGAGATCCGCGCCATCGGCGATAAGAAGTCTCTCGAAAATGCTCTGCGCATGCGCGGCGGCGTGGCGGAGACGCTCGGCGTCTGGGGCATCCAGCTCGACATCAAGGCGAGCAACGATGTCTATATCCCACCGTATCGCGGCAGCATACGGCAGTCCTATGCCCGTGAGACAGCAGAGCGTGAGGAGGAAAGCAAATGATCTACATCGTTATCGTCAGCGTTCTCCTCGGGCTCGTGATCGGCTACAGCAGCCCGCTCGTCATTCCCGTTGCGTATTCGAAGATCTTCTCCGTCGCCCTCGTCGCCGCCCTCGACGCCGCCTTCGGTGGACTGCGCGCCGTCGTTTCCGAGCGGTTCGACAAGCGTGTCTTTGTGACGGGATTCTTCTCGAACACCCTGCTCGCGGCGGCGCTCGTATTTATCGGGGACCGCCTCGGCATCGACCTGTACTACGTCGCCCTGCTTGCGTTCGGATTCCGCATGTTCAAGAACCTCGCCATGCTGCGCCGCTACCTCCTGCGCGACTATCGCGGCGGTGGACACAAGTCCATGCTGCGCAATCCCTGAACGCAGAGCGCATTCACATCTGTTTGTAAAAATTTTTCTACACTATAGAAATGTAGCGGATTTCATGGTAAAATATACGAGGAAAAATACTGTCTATTGATAGATTCTGTGATAAATCCTACATGGAGGCTGAGACTGTGTTCGAAATGGATGATAACTTTGAAGAGCTCGCAAAGATCATCGTCATCGGCGTCGGCGGCGGCGGCGGAAATGCCGTCAACAACATGATCGACTCCGGTCTGCAGGGCGTTGAGTTTGTGGCGATCAATACGGATTCGCAGGCGCTGCTCCAATCCAAGGCAGCCACCCGTATCCAGATCGGCGAGAAGCGTACGCGTGGACTCGGTGCAGGTGCGCGCCCGGAGATCGGCGAGGCGGCGGCGACAGAAAGCCGCGAGCAGATCCTAGAGGCACTGCGCGGTGCGGATATGGTCTTTATCACGGCTGGTATGGGCGGCGGTACGGGGACGGGCGCCGCTCCCGTCGTGGCGGAGTGTGCGCGTGAACTCGGTGCGCTGACCGTCGCCGTTGTGACGCGTCCCTTCTCCTATGAGGGAATGACGCGTGCGCGCAACGCAGACTCAGGCATTGAGAACCTGCAGCAGCACGTCGATACCATCATCACCATCCCGAACGACCGCCTGATGAAGATCATCGACAAGAGCACGCCCGTTACCGAGGCATTCAGCAAGGTGGATAACGTCCTCTGGCAGGGCGTCAAGGGCATCACCGACCTCATTACGAATCAGGGCGTCGTCAACCTCGACTTTGCCGACGTGCATACGACCATGGCAAACGGCGGTGCTGCGATCATGGGCATCGGTGAGGCGCGCGGCGAGGGCGCATCCGTTGCGGCAGCAAAGGCGGCGATAGAGTCGCCGCTCCTTGAGACCAGCATCGAGGGCGCGACCTCCGTCATCCTCAACTTTACAGGATCGAAGAACCTCAGCATGTTCGAGGTCAACGAGGCCTCCGAGTGGCTCAACAGCATGATTACGAATGCGGCAAACGGCCGTCAGGCGAACATCATCTGGGGTATCGGTGTCGATGACAGCTTGGAGGACAGCGTGCGCGTCACCGTTGTCGCAACGGGCTTTGGCGCGAGTGCGGGGAGCACACCCGGCACAGCTGCGGCACAGGAAGAGCCGACGACGGGCATCTCCGAGGACTGGATCCGCATGCCGGGACTCGGCGGTGCATCGAGCGCACCCAAGGAGCCCGTGCGTCCCGCACAGCCGCAGGCACAGGCGCGTCCCGCCGCTGCGATCGTTCCGCCCTCCGGCGGACAGCAGGGCCGCATGAACGTCGTCGAACCGAACAGCGGCGCAGGCGGCACGGACATCATCGACATCCCCGCGTGGATGCGCAAACGGTGATGGATTGCGTGAGTGAGATATAACTAAAAAGACTGTTGTACGAAGCGATAAACTTCGTACAGCAGTCTTTTTTTGTCTCTTCCTCGTTGTAACGAGGAAGGGGGAGAAGAGAAAATAACGGGCATGCAATAGCTCCTTTTATGACTCATGACTCGACAAGAAGCCAGCAATAGAGAGCGTCGCTATAGATTCTCGAGAATACGAATTTCGTTGGCCATCATATATTTGCTGTGCGTCGGCTCGATGCAGCTGATAAGACGGTCATAAGCGATCTGCATGGCAACTTGCCCTTGACGGCGCGGATGCTGATAGATGGCGGCGTCGATGATGCCGCTTTGCATGGCGTTGCGGACGGCAGGAATAATGTCAAAGCTGACAACGGTAATCTCTTTGGAACGCCCTTTTTTGACAAGTGCCTGAGAGACACCATGCGCACCACCCGAGGTGGCAATGAAGAAGGCGTTGATTTCGGGATGCTCTTCGAGCATTTCGAGGGTGTTTTCGTACGCCTTTATGTCATCATCAAAACTTGCTGCCATCGCAGAGATGCTGCAATCCGTCTCTGCCATGAGGCGCTCGCGGAAGCCTTCGACGCGGTGCATATGGCCAAGCATACGGACACCGCTGTAGATCACTCCTGCGTGTATGGAACCACTGCGAAGCTTGCGCAGGAGTGCTGCGGCCGTACGTCCTCCCGCAGTGTAGTCGCTGCCGACATAGACGTGGGGGCTATCGGATGCAAAGTCGTTATTGAGAGCAATGACAAAGATGTCGTTATGTATGCACTCCTCGAGTGCCTGTATGACGTTCGGCTCACTGATTGGGTTGATGATGATTGCCTCTACGCTCTTCTCTCTCAGCGAGGTGATGGCAGCACTCTGGTCGGCAGCACTGTATCCTGTGAGTAGATGCCACTCTGCACGCAGTCCGAAGCGCTCGTAGTAAGTAGCGGCCTTGCGGAGCGCACGGATGACGGGGGCAAAGAACTGAATCTCACTAGCTGAGATAATAATGCCGACGATAGGGCTCTGTCGCTGGGAGACGAGGGCACGCGCCGCGGGATTCGGCTGGTAGCCGTATTTTTCCATTGTTTGGAGGATGAGCGCGCGTTTCTCCTCCTTGACTTTGCCACGTCCGTTGATCACACGGTCGACCGTACCGCGTGATACACCGCAAATCTCTGCAATCTGTTTGATGGTAATCATGAGCACGTCCCCCTTTTCATGGCTTATTATACCGATTTCTACATTGCTTTACAAATCTTCATCTGATTATAGATAATGGTGAGATTATATCTATGACATATGATCTTATTTTTATAATTTGCTCGAGCACATTTTTTTAAAAATATGCCGTGAATATCTATTGACAACTTGCTTTATATATGGTATTTTCTTTACACAAAGGATGTGCTCGAGCACACAATGAGAAGTGAGGAGGAAGATCAATGAAAAACAATGATGTCGGTGGAAAGAAAATTCCAAGCTCGTTTATCTACTTTTTTGGATCCTTCGGAGGGATTCTGTTCGGCTATGACATCGGGGTTATGACGGGGGCGCTGCCGTTTCTTCAAAACGACTGGAATCTCCACGGGAACGCGAGCATCATTGGCTGGATTACTTCGTCCGTCATGCTCGGTGCAATCTTCGGCGGGGCGCTTGCGGGGCAGCTCTCGGATCGGCTCGGACGGCGCAAGATGATTCTCCTGTCCGCATTGATCTTTGTGGTCGGATCGGTTCTTTCGGGGATTGCACCGCATGATGGCTCGTATTATCTCATCGGCGTCCGCGTTCTCCTCGGTCTTGCTGTCGGCGCGGCATCGGCACTCGTACCTGCCTATATGTCGGAGATGGCACCCGCAAAGCTGCGCGGCCGTCTGTCCGGCATCAACCAGACGATGATCGTCTCGGGAATGCTCCTCTCGTACATTGTGGACTATATGCTCAAGGATCTTCCGGAAACCTTTGCTTGGCGTCTCATGCTGGGACTCGCGGCAGTTCCCGCGATCATTCTCTTCCTCGGTGTCCTGCGTCTGCCGGAGTCTCCGCGCTTCCTCGTGCGCGGTGGGATGATTGATGAGGCACGGCGGGTGCTTGGATTCATCCGTCCGGATGATGAGGTCGAGGCAGAGCTTCAGCAGATTTGCAAGACGGCGAAGGAGGAATCTGCGGCAAGTGCAGAAAACTCGTGGAGCGTGTTCCTTCAGTCAAAATATCGCTATCTTGTCACAGCGGGTGTCGGTGTTGCTGCATTCCAGCAGTTCCAAGGGGCAAATGCCATTTTCTACTACATTCCGCTGATTGTGGAGAAGGCGACCGGTCAGACCGCGAGTTCACAGCTCATGTGGCCGATCATTCAGGGGATTCTCCTCGTTCTCGGTTCGTTGATCTTCCTCGTCATTGCCGATCGGTTCAACCGCCGCACACTGCTGCGTATGGGCGGACTCATCATGGGTCTTTCCTTCATCCTTCCGGCGATTCTTAAGATGATGTTCCCGGACATGGATCCGATGATGATCGTCGTCTTCCTGTCGATCTATGTGCTGTTCTACGCGTTTACATGGGCGCCGCTCACATGGGTGCTTGTCGGTGAGATTTTCCCGCTCGCCATTCGCGGACGAGCATCAGGTCTGGCGTCGTCCTTCAACTGGATCGGTTCGTTCCTCGTCGGTCTCATGTTCCCGATCATGACCGCTGCGTTCTCACAGGCTGCCGTCTTTGCCATCTTTGGTGTTGTCTGTCTCGTGGGTGTTCTTTTCGTCACGAAGTTCGTGCCTGAGACGCGGGGACACACCCTTGAGGAGATCGAGGCGCAGGGGGTTCGATAGTGCGTTTTGTATAGGAGGTTTCGGATATGGATTTCAAACAGAATGCTGCTGCGATCGAGAGCGGTGCGAGCGTCTTGGGCATCGAGCTTGGCTCAACGCGGATCAAGGCAGTCCTCATCAATGCGGACTTTGAGACGATCGCCTCCGGCAGCTATACGTGGGAGAACGAGCTGAAGGACGGGATCTGGACGTACGCCCTTGATACGGTCTGGACGGGCGTGCAGACCTGTTACGCGCAGCTTGCCGCAGGTGTAGAGACGCGCTATCATGTGCCGCTCACGAAGATCGGCGCGATCGGGATCAGCGCGATGATGCACGGCTATCTTCCGTTTGATGGGGAGGGGAAGCAGCTTGCAGAGTTCCGTACATGGCGGAACAATATGACGGGCGCGGCGGCGGACATCCTCACGGAAAAGCTGCAGTTCAACATCCCGCAGCGTTGGAGCATTGCTCACCTCTATCAGGCACTCCTGAACGGGGAGGAACATACAGAGAAGATCGACTTTATCACGACGCTCGCAGGCTATGTGCACTGGCAACTCTCGGGCAAGCAGGTGCTCGGCATCGGCGATGCCTCGGGGATGTTTCCCGTCGATGAGGAAACGGGGACGTATGATGCGGATATGCTCGCCATGTTCTCGAACCTTCCCGAGGTCAAGGCGTGTCCGTGGAACATTGAGGGAATCCTGCCGCGTGTCCTGCGTGCAGGGGAAGCGGCAGGACACCTCACCAACGAAGGCGCCAACCTTCTCGATCCGAGCGGAAGACTCTCGGCAGGCGCACTCATGGCACCGCCGGAGGGAGATGCCGGAACGGGAATGGTGAGCACGAATGCCGTGCGCAAGCGGACGGGCAATATCTCGGTCGGGACGTCGGCATTCTCGATGAACGTGCTGGAAGACCCCTTGCAGAATGTACATCGCGACATTGACATTGTGACAACGCCCGAAGGGGCACCCGTTGCGATGGTACACACGAATAACTGCTCGTCGGACATCAATGCGTGGATTGGACTGTTCCGCGATTTCGCTCAGTATCTCGGGCAGCAGGTCGCGCCCGATCAGCTCTACCATCTGCTCTTTGTCCACACGGCGAAGGCAGAGCCGGATGCGGGTGGACTCGTGAATTACAACTGCCTTTCAGGTGAGAATATTACAGCGGTGGAGCGTGGACGCCCGCTCTTCCTGCGGACGCCGCACAGCCGCATGAATCTGCCGAATTTCATGCTTGCTCAGCTCTATTCGGCGTTTGCCCCGCTGAAGCTTGGCATGGACATCCTCGTGCGCGAGGAGGGCATCCGTACAGAGGTCATGATCGCGCACGGCGGACTCTTCAAGACGCCGATCATCGCCCAGCAGGTTTTGGCGAATGCACTCAATATGCCGATCACGCTGATGAATACGGCGAGCGAGGGCGGTGCGTGGGGCATGGCGGTTCTTGCCTCCTTCGCTCTTCGTGAGGAAAAGCTGTCACTCGCGGATTTCCTCGATGAGCAGGTGTTCCAGCGGTCTGAGAGCACAACGCTGATGCCTGAACCGTCGGGGGCAGAGGGCTGTGAGAAATTTATTGCACGCTACAAGATGGCACTCTCTGTCGAGCAGACGGCAGGTGTCTTGATGGACGAATAAGGGGGGACATTTCATGCTGGAAGAGCTCAAACAGGAGGTCTACGAGGCAAATATGATGCTGCCAAAGCTCGGCATCGTCACATTTACGTGGGGGAATGTTTCGGGGCTGGATCGTGACAAGGGGCTTTTCGTTATCAAGCCTTCGGGCGTGGAATATGAGAAGCTCCGTCCCGAGGATATGGTCGTCGTCGATCTGGACGGCAAGGTCGTCGAGGGCGTGATGAACCCGTCGAGCGACACACTTACACACATGGTGCTCTATCGAGAATTTTCGGAAATCAATGCCGTGGTGCATACGCATTCATCGTGGGCGGTCTCCTTTGCACAGGCCGGGGTGGAGATCGATGCGATGGGGACAACCCATGCGGATAATTTCTACGGCACAATACCCGTGACCCAGGCGTTGACGCGTGAGGAGATCGAGAGCGCGTATGAGGAGAACACGGGGCATATCATCGTCCGTACCTTCCGTGAACGTGGAATCGATCCCGTGGCGGTGCCCGCAGTGCTCGTCAAGCAGCACGGTCCCTTTACATGGGGAACGACAACGAAGAAGGCGGTCGAGAATGCAAAGGTGCTCGATCTCGTTGCCGAGATGAACTATCATTCGATGATGCTGACGCATGCGGACACACGCGTCCCACAGTATCTCCTGGATAAGCACTATCTCAGGAAGCACGGCGCAAACGCATACTATGGGCAGAAAGCCTGATTGCTGACGGATATAGGAAAAGGAGAGAATATCATGCTGCAGGTAAAGAATTATGAGTTTTGGTTTGTTGCGGGCAGTCAGTTCCTCTATGGAGAGGAGCAGCTTGCAAACGTGGCACGAAATGCGCAGGATGTCGTCGACAAGCTCAACGCGAGCGGAAAGCTGCCGTACCAGGTCGTCTGCAAGGGAGTCATGACGACGCCGGACGGCATCACGCAGTTTATGAAGGACGTGAACTATCACGATGAGGTAGCGGGTGTCATTACGTGGATGCACACGTTCTCGCCGGCAAAGAACTGGATTCGCGGCACTGTTCTGCTGCAGAAGCCGCTCCTCCACCTCGCGACGCAGTATCTCAATGAGATTCCGTATGCGACGATTGACTTTGACTACATGAATCTGAACCAGAGTGCGCACGGCGACCGTGAGTATGGTTATCTGAATGCGCGTCTCGGCATCGACAACAAGATCGTCTACGGTTGGTGGGGTGATGCTGACGTGCAGAAGGAGATCGCGGACTGGCAGGATGTCGCCGTTGCCTACAACGAGAGCTTCCGCATCCGTGTCTGCCGCTTCGGCGATACGATGCGCGATGTCGCCGTTACGGAGGGCGACAAGGTGGAGGCACAGATCCGTCTTGGCTGGACAGTGGACTATTGGCCGATCGGCGAGCTAGTCGAGGTCATCGATGCGGTCGATGAAACGGCGATTGATGCAGCGTATGCAAAACTGAAGGAAGACTATACGCTCGCACCTCAAAACAATCCGGCTGAGAAGTTTGAGGAATCCGTCCGCTATCAGCTGCGTTGTTACCTCGGTCTGAAAGCATTCCTCGAGGACAAGGGCTACAACGCGTTCTGTACGAATTTCCAGGATCTTAAGGGGCTGAAGCAGCTGCCGGGACTCGCTGTTCAGCTGCTTATGAAGGATGGGTATGGATTCGGTGCGGAGGGGGACTGGAAGCACGCGGCACTCTCACGTCTCCTCAAGATTATGGCGCACAACGACCGTACGGTATTTATGGAGGACTATACGCTCGACCTGCGCAGGGGGCATGAGGCAATCCTCGGCGCACATATGCTCGAGGTCGATCCGACGATTGCGAGTGACAAGCCGCGTGTCGAGGTACATCCGCTCGACATCGGCGGCAAGGACGATCCGGCACGGCTCGTATTCACCGGATCGGACGGCGAGGGCATCAACGTGACGATTGCGGATTTCCGTGACGGCTTCCGTCTTATCAGCTACCCCGTGGACTGCCGCAAGGCAGAGGCAGAAACACCGCATCTGCCTGTGGCGAAGCAGCTCTGGACACCGAAGGTCGGGCTGAAAAAGGGGTCGATTGCGTGGATCAAGGCGGGCGGCGGACATCACACCGTACTTTCCTTCCGCATTACAGAGGAGCAGATCCACGACCTTGCCGTCATGCTCGGTATCGATCTCGTCGAGATATGCTGATGTTGTTGTGTGGTTTATAAAAAGAGGCTGTTGCACGAAACAAACGTGCAGCAGCCTCAATTTGTGCAAAAAACACAGAAGCCGGTGTCTTCAAACACCGGCTTTTGGCGTAAAATATGAGTATGCAACAAATGAGGTAGACTTCCTCATTAGAGGAGGGCCAGATACTTTGGTTGATCGTCCTTTGCAATGTTTAGTGCATCCATTGCGACCTCGGCAGTAACCCCCATTCGCTGAATGAGACTTTTGATGTTCTTTAGACGCTCCGTTTCTGCTCCCTGAACTTCTCCGTCTTTTCGTATTTCCTCCATTATCTTGCACATAGTGGCAACCCCCTTTTCATCTTCTTTGAAAAAGCGTACGCGCTCGGCGAGCACATCACTGTACATATCATTCGGATCACTGCAAAAGAAGTCGTGCATGAGACGCCCCAGTGGGCTTTCGTTCTGGCATTCTCCATTGACATATAGAATATGAGCTCCGTCGTCGAATATCTCCTCAGTATCCTCGAATCTTCGGTGCACCTTGTAGAGTGGTTTGCCACGTTTCCATACGTCATGCTCCGTGATAAAAATGACGTATGTTTCGGGCAGATCATGGAAGAGCGTTCCTTTGCTGACCTCACGCGAATCAATCATGCTGCTGTTGAACCTCGCTCGACGTGGAATTGCCCCCTCGTCGCTACGCTGTATCTCCACATCGTAAATGGTCTCGCCATCGGTCGCAAGTGCGTCGAATCGTACGGCACGTCCATAGAGATTTGGCACACTCTGCTGGGTAATGACCTTCGTCACGCGCAGACGATCATTTCCCATGATGGCACGGAGTACGACCTCCATGCAGGGGATATTCCCATCAAAGCAGCTATTAAAGAACGTGTCATCCATCAACCGAAGCTGTTTGATTTTCTCAAGGTATTGACGTTTCTTTTGTTCCATATCCATGCGCATTACCTCGGATCAAATGACCTGTCTAACTCTCCAAATCCGGCCGCAGCTCTGCCGCTGCACGCAGATAGATATGATGGATGTCGCTCTGCGGCAGATCTGTGTTGACGAGGAGAAGGACGCGAATGCAGCGCGGGAGGCTGCCCTCGATGGCGCACTGGCGCGCGTCAAAGAGGGGGACGAGGTCGAATCCGCGGATGCGGCGCACGCCCGCCGTGGGGAATGCCGCCGTGAGATCCTCGGTGACGCTGAAGATGGCGGCGCCGATGTCAGTGGGGGTGATATTGTTCGTGCGCAGAATCTCCGTGACAAGTTCCTGTGCCGCCTGCCAGATTTCTTCCTTTTTGTTGCGCCCAACGGTAATGGCGCCGCGTATGCCGCGCATAGCTCTACACTCCCTTGTGAATGTCCCAGATGAGCCGCAGGCTCAGGATGAATGCGATGAGGTAGCCGAGAATGCCGAGGAGGGGAATACCGCCGATTTGCGGCTGCATGTTCGTGGTGCAGATCGTGCTCGATGCGATGAGGAGTGCCGCACAGAGGAGCGAGATGATGAGTTTATTGATCATCTTATCGAGACGCTGTACGGGCTCCTCTGATCCCGTGAGGTCGATATTGAGCTTCGTCTGTCCGCCCATAGTCATCTTGAGGAGGTCGGCGAGCTGCTCGGGGATCTGCACGGATTTGCGCAGGAGCATGATGCCCTCCTGCCGCGCCTTTGATAGCCCCTCGCGCCACGTCATGCCCTGCACAATCCCCAGAGAAAGGCTGCGCGCGAAGATCTCAAGGAAGCTGACCTCAGGCGCGCAGCGGCGCATGACGATCTCAACGGTCATGACACCGCGTGCAAACATGGCAAGTCCGCTCGGACAGCCGATGTGATGCATCCGCAGGATGCCGAGAATCTGATTCGTCAGAACGCCCATGTGCACGTCGGTAAAGTCGAGCGAGCCGTACTGCTCCATCATGACGTCGATGTCCTGATAGAGCTGCGCATGGTCGATGCGTCCCCTGACAATGCCGAGAGCAAGGACGGCTGCCTTCATCTCGAAGGTATCGTGCGTGGCGAGTGCCATGATCGCGCGCCGCAGAGCCGTGCGGTCGCGATTGCTGAGACGTCCCATCATGCCGAGGTCGAGCCAGACAATGTTGCCGCTGCGGATGCGGATGTTGCCGGGATGCGGGTCACCGTGAAAAAAACCGTCCTCGATGATCTGCTTGGCATAGTTCTCGCCGAGCCGCCGCCCAATCTGCGTGACGTTGACCCCTGCCGCATGGAGGGCATCCGTCTGGTCGAGCGGGATGCCGTCGATGTACTCCATGACGAGGATGTGCTGCGTCGAGAGATCGCGCAGGACGCGCGGGCAGGAGACGAAGGGATTGTCGCGGTTGAGATGTGTAAATTCCTCGATGTGGCTCGCCTCGATGAGGAAGTCCATCTCCTGCTTGGCGATATTCCACATCTCGTCCATCAGCGTGCGAAAGTCCACGACATCGTCGCTGCTGACGAGACGGATGAGGGTGGCAGCGCGCTTCATGAGCATGAGGTCGGTACGCATGATCTCGTGGATGCCGGGGCGCTGCACCTTGATGACGACCTCCTCGCCTGAGGCGAGCGTGGCGCGGTGTGCCTGCGCGATGCTGGCAGAGCCGAGCGGCGTGCTGTCGATCGTGCGAAAGACCTTGTTCCAGTCGCGGTTGTACTCCTGCTCGACGATGGAGAGGATGATGGGGAAGGCGAGAGGACGTGCCGCCGTCTGGAGCTTCATCAGTTCATCGCAGTACTCCGTCGGCAGAAAGTCGGGGCGCATGCTCATGATCTGGCCGAACTTGACAAATGTTGGTCCGAGATCCTCGAAGATGGCGCGCAGTTTTTCCGGCGTGAGGCCGTGGACGATGTCGTGACGTCGCAGTACCGTTACCATCTCACGCAGCCGCAGCGCAGCATTTTTGTTCTCAGTGCCTTGGAGCAGTGCGCCAAGCATCGTCTCACCTCCCGCCGTATGGGTTCATATAGCTGACGATCATGTCCGCATGATTCAATATCTCGTCATTTACTTTACCGCTTTGTACTTCTCCGCGAGCTGCTGCTTTACCGTCTCGTTGCTCAGGTACTCATCGTACGTCGAGATGCGGTCTACGACGCCGACGGGCGTGATCTCGATGATGCGGTTCGCGACCGTCTGTGTGAACTCATGGTCGCGCGAGGCAAAGAGAATCGTGCCCGAGAAAGAGATCAGCCCGTTGTTGAGGGCGGTGATCGACTCGAGGTCGAGATGGTCGGTCGGCTCGTCGAAGATCAGCACATTAGCACCCGAGAGCATCATGCGAGAGAGCATGCAGCGGACGCGCTCGCCGCCCGAGAGTACCTCGGCGCGCTTCTGACTCTCCTCGCCCGAAAAGAGCATCCGTCCGAGGAAGCCGCGCACGAATGTCTCGTCCGGATCCTTGGAGTACTGGCGCAGCCA
>ERZ773046.459-NODE-459-length-26163-cov-12.476291_pt1 | contig 26163 bp, 15 predicted proteins | sample MGYA00580634_ERZ773046 | MGnify/ENA primary metagenome ERZ773046 (study PRJEB29015, sample SAMEA2738127) | human oral metagenome | biome: human oral; feature: human-associated habitat; material: saliva | place: China | collected 2159 ... | reverse complement strand
ATAAGAGAGTTGTAGGCTTCTTTTGTATACACCTCAACGTGTACTTCTGCAATAGGTCTGGGAAGATCTTGTCCATTGCTTGCGAGATATGCAAACATCTCATAAACATTTATCTCCAAAACAGTCGCATAGTTTACTATTTGGAGAAAATCCATTGTAATCTGACCAGACTCCCATCGGGATATTGTGCTTTCATCAACTCCCAACCTCTCAGCTAGATACGCCTGTTTTAGATGTTTGTTCAATCTCTCATTTCGAAGAAATTCCAGTAACTCTTTCATAAACATAAAGTTATAGAAACATCTTGGCACGAGCAACCCGTCACACGCAAGTTTATGTACCCTCTGCAAGTCGTCATGCACCAGATGCAATTTTTCGTTTGGTGGCGGATGCAAAGGGAATCTATATATAAATTGACTATATATTGTGAATTATATTGGGAAGTGTTGAAATTCCATTTCTCTGTTACAGCCAAAATCCCTCCAGTGCAAGGTGCAAGTCCCCTTATATATAGGGGCTTGCACCTTGCACTGGAATGTGTAGCAGTAAAATCTCTAAATATTTATGGTACAAAGATTTGGAGGTCAGTACAATTTTATATACCTTTGTACCCAAGAAAAGAGAGCTGTTGTGCTTTCAAAAGGTAGTCAGAATAGTAGTCACTAAGCAGTCAAAATACTGCTACAAAAATGCTACACTACCGATTTGTCAAAATTGATAGGACATTTAATTACAACGAGTTAGCAGAGTTTGGTTCACAAACCTCTCTCTCCGCAATAAAGGTGTAAATCAACGGGTTACGTGATTTACACCTTTATTACATCCAAGATTTCATTGTCTTTGAAAACTTATCGCATTTCTTTTATTACAATATTCGTTTGTATTCGTGAAAGTAATAACTATCACACAATACAAATATGATTTACGGATATATTAGAGTAAGCAGCGATAAGCAAACAGTAGAAAATCAGCGCTTCGAAATCAGCAACTTTTGTGAACATCAAAATCTTTCAATTGATGACTGGATTGAAGAAACCATCAGTGGCACAAAAAACTATAGCAAACGGCAGCTGGGAAATCTGTTGAAGAAAATAAACAAGGACGATATTATTATTTGTAGCGAGCTATCACGTCTTGGCAGGAATCTCTTTATGATTATGGAAATCCTGAACATCTGCATGACTAAGGAATGTAGAGTATGGACTATCAAAGACAACTATCGCCTTGGAGATGATATTCAGAGCAAAGTTCTCGCTTTTGCTTTCGGTTTATCAGCAGAGATTGAGCGTAACCTTATCAGCCAACGCACTAAAGAAGCGTTGGCGAGAAAGAAAGCTGAAGGTATTGTACTTGGTCGTCCTAAAGGTCGCAAAAGTTCCCCCGAAAAATACAAACTTTCAGGCAAGGAAGTTCTTATATCAGAGTTGCTGAAGAATGGCACATCCCTTCGAAAAATAGCGAAGATTTGCAAGGTTGATAGGAATACCCTTGCACGGTTTATTAGACTCAAAAGATTGGCAGAAAACTAATGAGCGATTTTGTGCGGCAACAGAACTCTATCTGCGACTTCTCTCATTCCGATAGCTGGGTTATCCTTTCACCTATTGAACAGAGTATTAAACGTAAAATAGAGAAAGTAGGAACACCGCTTAAAGATTGGGACATCCAAATAAACTATGGCATCAAGACTGGATTTAACGAGGCGTTTATAATCTCTACTGAGAAACGAGAAGGAATCCTTGCCAACTGCCAGACGGAAGATGAACGCAAGAAAACGGCTGAACTTATACGACCGATTTTGCGTGGCAGGGATATAAAGAGATATGGCTATGTGGACAATGGATTATTCTTAATCAACACCCACAATGGCATTAGAAACAAACTCCCACGCATTGACATCAACGATTATCCTGCTGTAAAGACGCATTTAGACCAATATTGGGACAGAATCTCCACTCGTGCGGATAAAGGTGACACTCCATATAATCTTCGTAACTGCGCTTATTTGGAGGATTTTTCTAAGCCAAAAGTAATGTGGAAAATCATTGGTTGCAACATTAACTTCTGTTTTGACGAAAAACAACTTATCTGTAATAATGCCGTTGATATAATGACAGGGGATAGAGACAGCATTATTCAGTTTGTTGGGCTAATGAATAGTAAACTTTTTGATTGGTATCTCAAACTTACAACTGAGGCAGAGGTTCAAGGAGGTGGTATACAACTATATGTTACAACTTTGGAAAAAACTCTTTTGAAACTGGATTTCCAACAGCCTTTAACAGATATAGTATATCAGAGAATACATAATCAAGTAACAGATGCTACTGTTGATATGGCTGTTTTTGAAGCATATAATCTTACCTTAGAAGAACAAGCCTTTATTATGCAGGACAAAAGAGTAAACAGAAATCGAGAGGAATAGCCTCTCGATTTCCAGCCCTATTTAGATTTGGCTCTCAATATACTCTATTTCTGTATTTGTGAAACCATATATTGTGTATATTTTCTCATTTATATCACTGTGTGAAAGTTCATTAGTTTCCAAAAGTCTAGCAGGAATAGGGAACTTTATAAGTGATTGAATGTTCAGCATAATGTCCCCTGCTCCTGTTGTATCACTATTTTTATAAATGAAGTATGTCCCAACATTACTGCACAAATAATTTAAAATGGTTTCATTATATTTTCCACCAGATATGAAACTGGCAGGTGCTGTCAAGAATACGCCACTTTCTACTAATGCGAAAGCTAAATTTCTACCTACTGCTTTCCAACATATATGTGGTTGAAAAAATAAGTCCCAATAACTAATGCTATCTTGTGTCTCAAACCATTTATTGCTGGTTCTCTTTCGGGCTTTCACTTTCTCGCCATTGACAATATGTATTTTGCCAGTTTGCTCTAGTCTTTCAATACCGAAAGAAAGTAAGTATTGTTTAACTGCTGGGTATTCATCAATATTGTAATGGCGTGAGGGAAAAGTGGCAATAAGCCATAGTTCAGCCCACTCATACCCATATCTCTTAATATCCCTGCCACGCAAAATCGGTCGAATAAGTTCAGCCGTTCTTTTGCGTTCGTCCTCAGTTTGACAGTTATCAAGGATTTCTTTCCTTTTCTCTGTCGATATTATAAAAGCCTCGTTACATCCTGTCTTTATACCATAGTTGATTTGGATATCCCAATCTTTCAATGGTGTGCCTACTGCTTCTATCTTCTTTTTAATGCTTTGCTCAATCGGTGAAAGCACGACCCAACTATCCGATGTTGAAAAGTCACAAATGGTATCTTGTTGCCGCACAAAATCGCTCAAATTATTTACGCTATCTTTGTTCTGTTTATTGGTGACTGCACATAAGGTTTTGTGCAGGTTGTCTGATCTCGAGAACAGCAAGATATTGGTATCCACCGTAGCACTCTCAAAAATCTTCACTCCAGCAAAATCGATCAATAACATTGGATTTGTTTTATTGGCAAAGAAACCTCTTGTCTTGTCGCCATACCCTGCTCGCATCCATTTGTTTGATGTGATGTAGCACAGATAACCGCCCTCTTTCAATAGTTGCCATCCTCGTTCATAGAACAAGCAATAGATGTCGCCAGTACGAGCAAAAGTAGAATATCCGCAGTCCTCGTACAACTTAGCTAATTCACCACTATTATTCTGAAGTTGAATATACGGCGGATTGCCAATGACGATATCAAAACCATCAGCCACTCCGAACATCCATTCAGGATCAAAGAATGAGCTTGTATCATTCTGATCGTATGGATTCCATTTCGCTAATTGTTTTGCATCGTCTTGAGCGAAACCATTATCGTCAGACAGCAGGTTAATCAGTTCCCCACGTAACTCTTCGTCCTCCTTTCTTAGACGGTATTTAGTAGATGCCGACTTTGCAGAGAAATGCTTATGTCTAATCTCTGCTAACTTTCTTTTTGTTTGTTCAATCTCCGGGTTTTCAAAGAGATTTCCTTGTAGATCTCTCTTTTTCTTTGCAATAAGCGTATTGGCTGACACAAACTTTGTCTCGAGATTAGGAAGCGTTGGTATGCCAAAGTTGGGCTTTGACGCATCCTTATCGCAATCACATATCAACGAAATAAAGAAGCGTAGCTTTGTAATCTGTGCTGCTATGCTTTGTATGTCGCTACCATAAAGGCAATTTTCAATAACCAATAGTTTCAAGTCATATACATTTTCATCTGGCGAAATACGCTCCAGTATCTCAACTACTCTGTTGAGCAGTCCCATTGGGAACGCCCCAGATCCACAGGCTGGGTCAAGTATCTTTACACACTTTAATCGTTCTGCTGTCTTCTTATATTCTTCTGTCTTCGCCTCGTCAAAGCTGAAATCACTACCGAACAATGAACGCACAAAATCATTGTTGCCCAAGTAAGCAATAAGACTTTCGTCAACCATATAATTGACTATTTCACGAGGAGTATAGAATGACCCACTCTGATTACGTGCCGTTGCTCTCGTCTCAGGGTTATAAGCTCCAAGAAGATTCTCGAACACCTTACCCAAGAGTTCAGGATCAAGCGCAACCTGCTGTTCTTCAGGAGTATTCTCTTCAATTGTGAAGTTATAACGGCTTAGGATGGATATCAAACCTGTTTCAGGCGCAAAGAACAGGTTGTTAGGAACAACAGCGCGATGCTTGAAACGCCCATCAGCAAATCGCGCATCGTTTCTGCTGAAACCATCGAAGTTATAGCACAGCTCCACTCCATCACTATAACGTGTCTTATCCAGGCATTCAAACAGCCCACCATTCAAGAATGGAACTTCTGCAAACAGATTGATAACTTCCTGCTCACAGATAGAAAATAATTCCGCATAGCGATATAGCGTCTTGACATCACGCTTGCTTGAGGAGGCGAACTTACGAGTATTCCCATTCTCATCCTTGATAGCACGGTTCAACGTACCAAAGAAAAGATTTTGCAGGATAGCATTGTAATAATTCCCCTCCGTTTTACTATACGGGTCAAAGTCTTTGAGGATAGTTGAGAGAAAATCAGCATCAAAGATACGATTGGGTACCAACTCTTTTTGTTTGATAAACCAAACAAACATGATACGCGTTATCATGCGGATTATTTTCTTTTCAATGTCATCTCGATCATCATCTTCTATAGCCGTGTCATTGGGAAAAGTTATATTTGACGCGTCACTAACAGCCCACTGATACCATTCAAACAAGTCTCTGTAGAATTGTTTGGTAAGAGCCTCAACAGAGAACGCTTCCTCAATTTTCGACATATCCAATGTGTCTCTGTTCTCATATAGTTTGTTAAAGTTATTTGCTGCAGTACGACAAGATTGTCCAGGACCCAACAAAAATGTGTATCGCTTACTGTCTGTGACTTCTTTCTGACTACCTTTCTTATGGCAAAAAGTGAAACGCCAATCCCAACGAGTATCGTTCTCATAGTGAAAAAGCATAAAAGCACTGGAATAATTCTCCATGACTTTACGGATAAGGCGTTGAATGTTTACGCGGTTTCGCTCCATCATCACACGATCGTTAACCGTGACATCGAATATCTGTAGTGGTTGCACTCCTATGTCTATCTGTCCCACTTGCTTGATACTACATATTCCTGTTGCTTCAGCCAAAGGCTTTTCTTCAGGATTATTTTCCAAGAGTTCTGTCTCAGAAAGAGATTCAAATTTATCTTCACCAAAAATGGGGAAAATAATATTATCGACGAATGAACTCCAGCCTTTATACTGACTGCTTAAAAATCCCTTTAATGTCTCTATACTTAGTGTTTCCATATTCATAACTTTGTCTTTAATTTTACTTGATGGTTCCTAAAACAATAGATGCTACGCCCTGTCTCTTTTCAACCTGAGCAACGAGCTTAGCAATCTCACGCTCCAGAATCTCATCAATGTCCTGCTGATTGATGGCAAAAAGGCTTTGGTTACGATTTTCTAATTCTTGCTTTATCGCCAACATCTTTTTAATGACGTCGAAGTTTCCTTTGTCAACAAGTTTTCGTGCACTCTCCAAAAGTCTCTTTGACTTTGCTGAGATAATGTCATTTTCATAGAGTTTTACGATGATTCCCTGTGCCAGCGTACGTTTATCTCCTGCCCTTGATCTTTTAATACGGGTAAAATATTGACTATACGCCTTTAAGGCTTCATCAGAGAGTTGCTGCCAGTTATCAGGTAATGGTATGCGCTTAGTATTTTCATCTACTCGCATCTCCTCAAGCAACTCAAGTAAGGAGATCATCTGAGCACCCTTTCGTCCATCTTCCTCTTTACGCATTCTGATGGCCAACCGTGCAGAGCGAGGAGCTTTCACAACAAAGTATGCTGTGCCATTTGTAGCCTGTGCTATCTCCCATTCATCCTTAGCTTGCTCAATCTGCAGATAGCGTTCATGATGCGCCTTCTTGTATTGTTTTAATTCAAAGATATACTTCTGCAAGGGTGACTCCTCACCATTAATAGCTTCGACAAGTTCATGATGCACAATCGTTTCCTCTTCCGAGAAAATCTTACTATCTTCACCAAAGAGTATATGGAATGATTGTAACTTAGTGTGTGCTTTGCGAACCAGCTGTATTTGAGCATCACCTTCAGCACTTGGCATAAAGTTATAAACATAAACAAATGGTTCTTTACTACCAATACGGTTTACACGACCAATACGCTGCATTAAGCGAGTGGAATTCCATGGTGTATCATAGTTCAGAATAACATTGGCACGATGGAGGTTTACACCTTCAGCTAAAACTTCTGTCGTAATAAGAACATCATAGTCATCCTGCCACTCTCCATCATAATTGGCATCAAAATTTTCCTCAATCGTATGTTCCAGTTCATTACGGTTAGCAGCAGTAATGGCAAGAACTTTGTAGCCCTTTGCTCTAACAGCTCTTGCAAGCGTTTCAACCGTATCTATTGCTTCCGAGAAGATAACCAACTTTCCTGACGTATTCTTTTGAGGATTGAATAGTTCAGGCTTGATGTTTTCTTTGAAAGCATCAAACTTTGGGTCTTGAGAGTTACGTGCCCATCGGTCATAGAGGTTAGAAATGAGTCGGAAGTCTTCTTTCAGTTGGGTATAGTATTCCTCTTTAAAGTCCTTACGCGTATATTCAGCATTTTGCCCTTTCTCGTTGCGCCCTTGTTCTGTCAGTTTTTTTATTTTGCCTCTAATGTCCTCTACGCAATCGCTAAAAGATACTTTCTTTCCTCGTTTTTTAGTCTTTGCCTCGAAGTCAAGTTCTTTGTTTACGTCAATTTGTGGACATACAAAGATAGTATCATTCTCCCACATCTTAATCATGTTCTCAGTGTAATAGCGCAAGTTCAACAGAGATTGCGTAAAAGCCGAGAACGAACTTTCAAGACGTTTCACAAGAAGGTTCTGCATGATGGTGGCAAGCTGTTTTGCCACATCACTCACACCACGGTTGCCTCGACCCGTATGTTTCTTTTCGTTAGCTGGATTGGTAAAGTATTCAATCGCACGATAACGGAGATACTTCAGCCACTCATCCGTCTGTAACTTTTCTACTTCCGTAGGAGCAATAATCGTCATTGTGTCAGAGAAGAGCTGCGCCAACTCATCATCCATAACATATTCAAGATTATTTGGTCCAACAATCTCAGGAAAGATCAGCCCTTCTGCCTTCATATCGTCGCCGTAATATTCTTTAACGTCAGTTCTTGTTCTGCGCTCAAGGATATCAATTAGAATGCAATCACGTATTTTCTTTGAGACAGTATTGAGCCGCACCCGACGTTCGTCAGTTGGAATGTCATGGATAAGTAGCCCTGTTTCCTTGTCTACTTTCGACTTACTAATAAGGAGGTCATACTCTCTATTTATGTCGGCAAAGAACTTTTCTATATTTCCTCCTTCAGCCTTCTTTAGCGTACTATCATTATGGTTGCGCTCAAAAAGGTAAATTTGATTCTTCAAATCATTCGGACGATTATTTTGCGGTGTGGCAGACAGAAGTCCAATATAGGGGTATGTGCCTGTATTAGAGCCAATCTTCTGTATCAGTTGGTCAAGCGACTGATACATCAGTGTGTTGCTATTACGGAACTTATGACTCTCATCAATAATAATAAGTCCATAATCCTTATCTTGTAGCATCCCTTCAAATTCACCAGTATCAGCGCTGTCATCATCTTCCCAGCTTTCATCTTCGGTAACATTTCCGATTCGTCCAGTTGTGATGAAGTCAATGTAGGGCGCAATCTGCTCGTCAGAATCTTTGTCGAACATGGTAATAGCTTTCTTCCAACCCGACTGAATGGCAGGAGGAGTAATGACCAACACCTTACGTTCTCGACCATCATCTTCTGGTACGGACAGAAAACGCTTGATGATAAGCGTTCCAATAATTGTCTTACCAAGTCCTACCACGTCAGCCAACATAAAACCACCATGTTCGCGCATAATACCAAGGCATCGCTTGACGGCTTCTATCTGATACTTCAGTTTGTGAATCTTTGATGGTAAATAGGATTCTATCTGTTGTCCGAGCGATGCGTCTACGACATCCCCAAATTGAATTTGCAACAATTTGATATACTGCTCATAGGGGGTAAACTCTTGAACAGCATTTTTTTGTATATCAATGTAGATAGGCGACTTCTTGATAATCTGTTCCAAGAACTCCTGTGTCCAGTCTTCTGAGCATTCCCACTTCTCTTCAAACCAACAAATATGTCCTTTTGAATTTGATCCATGTGTGGATCGAGCTGTAATACGTGTGGGATCGGTCTCAAGATAATTCAATTCGGCATTTCCCAATAATCCTTTCTGCGTAAAGTTAGAACTGCCAATGATACCATAAGAAAAAGAAGGACCTGAAAAAATATAACATTTAGAATGTAAGAATTCGTCTTCACCTTTAGCATTTTTCGAATAGATGCGTATCTGCATTTTACCATTACCACAATACTGGAGCAGTAGATCTATAACACTCTTGTACTCATCTTTTATTTTAAGGTCATGTATATCAGTCCGTATAAAATCATAAGGGTAACTTGCGTCCTTGTACTTTGGGTTTGCAAGTAACGAGGTATAAACATAAGGGTCATTACCTATAAGAAGTTCAAGCGATGTCCCGTCACGTTCCAAAAAACTTGTAAGTTCATTGAGAACAAGCGTCATACCAGGTATGTCCCAATACCCAGTTGCGATCTGAATTTTATCGATACCCTCAGCCAAAATACACCTCTTTATATAGGTTTGCATAGAGAGTGAATCGGAAGAATTATCTATCAGGTTGTTGTGCATCATTTTACTAATTCTTTGGGTGAAATATTGAGCAAATCTGCCACTTTAAAAATAATGGCAAGATTAGGCTGCTTACGATTACAAACGTATGCGTTGGTGATACTGAAACTCATACCCAGTTCCTTGGCGAGCCACGTTTGGGTGATGCCTCGCTTCTTCAAATGTTCCTTGATAAGGTTGCTATGTTCTTTCTTCTGTCCCATTAGATGATTGTATATCTCGATATTAGTAACAAAGTTATGAACTTATAGTGAATGAAACGAAGAAAAATGGGACTTTCACACTACTGAAAATAGTTTTTCCTGTGCGAGGATACCAAACGGAATCTCTTAAACAATCAATGATGATTGAGAAACAATGTGCATTTGCCCGAAATAGTCTACTTTTTGAATGTATATTGAGCGTTTTTGATAGTCGCTGACATCCTTGCTTTTCCCTATACTTCCCGCTATATCCCTGCCTCTTGGAATAATATCAAAGCCTTCTAATTTTGCATCGTCAAACCTGATCGAATGCCCTCTACTTAAGAGTGAGATATTCTTTTCAAAACAATTGGTAGCCAATCATGCTTGGTGTTTTAGTCTCTCAGGAGAGTGAACGCATGCTGCTTTTTTATTGTATAGAGAATTGGGGTTTTTAGATAAAAAGAAATGTCCCTAAAAGTATATAAGCTTTTAGGGACACTATCTATAAGAGATGTGTTAGAGAATATGTCTCTTTGTTTTTCTCAAAGAGTGTTAGCGCGTTACGATTTCTTTGCGCACACGACCATCGCTATATTTCACGAGGTTGAGGCCCTTTTGCGGAGCTTGGATACGACGACCATCGAGCGTGTAGCGAGCTATTTCAACAGTGCGTTTCTGTTCTTCTGTTGTAGAGGCAATGCCAGTGGAGATAGCATCGGTTATGCTGCATTTAGCGGCGTTCTCAATTTTCTTTGTGTTCAGATTAATGAGTAGCACGCACACTTTTAGCTTCGATTTGTCTTGCAGTAGGTTGTTGTTAGAGATGTTGAACACGTGCTCGAAACTTTGTCTCTTGTCCACTTCTATGGGAGTCTTGATATAGTCTTCTTCGGTAGGAGTGTAAACGCCTTTTGCTGCAATTGCTGTGAAGTTGTTGGGGAGACCTGTTACCGCAAATGGGGCATTGATAAACTTATCTAGTTCTGCTGAAATACCACGGAGGCTGGCATCTCCTGCGAAGATGTTGTTTTGCTTCCACGAGGGTTTTGTCATTCCGTCTTCCGTCAGCACATAGGCCACGGCGTATGCAGACTCTTTTGGGGAGACGCGAAAGGTGACACTTGGCATTACTGTTATGTTTTCTTTCTGCTTGTCCCATTGTGCGGAGACGTCAATGTCCATATCGGCTCCCATCGCCTTTTCCTCTTCGAATTCACTCGTGCCGGTGTAGTATGTTAGTGTGCGACTTCTGTTCATTTGGAGCGTGGGGTAGTTCTGAACTTTTGCTGCGTTCCAAGCATAGTCAGCGCATTTTAGAGGGTCGGACACATGAATGGCAATGCCGATAAAGTCGTCGGGGTATGTATTTTCCAGATTTTCCATGAGGGCAATGCCGCGTGGGCAGTATTGACACCACATTCCCGTGTATTCTTCCACTACCACTCTTCGGTGGGGCACTTGTGTAACGGTGACTCTGGGAAGATTGGCGTAGGGGATGGTGGCTCTGTTGGGTTCGCCATTTACTTTCGTAATCTCTATCTGCAATTCAGTTTCCGAGAGCTGGTCATAAGGCGGCACATCTATTTCAACGGTAGCTACTCCCATGCGCGGCAACGGCTCTTCCATGATGTGTTTTTTCTCCAGCAGGAGTCTTCCCTCGAAAGAGAGCGTGTAAGTGAAATCTTGAACCGTAGCTTTGCCGTAATTGGTTATAGAGAGCTGCCCTTTCGCGCTCTGTGCATGGATGGGTACATACACCTTTCGTCCTGTAGAAGGTGCCAAGCTATAGTCGTCGGCTCTGAGGTTGATAGGGTAGCAGAGGATAGCGATGAGCGCAAGTATTTGTATATAGAATTTTTTTGTCATTTTGTACTGAGTTTTGTTTTCGGAAGTGGAATGGCTACTGCTTTTATTTCTTCACTTTCTTCCCATTGATAATATAGATGCCCTTGGGCAATTGGTCAGTAGGAGTCGTAATGCGAACACCTTGGAGGTTATACACTTCTGGACTTTTGGAGGTTGTCTTTACGGAAGAAATATCTGTACTCAAAGAAGATTCCACGGCAAACTGCACACGAGGAGTTACGTTATTCCATACATCCGTCCACTGTCCATCTTTATCAATCTCTACATGAACCTCGTAAGTGTGTCCAGATTTCAAACGATTGAGAGGGAATTCAACCAGCGTACTCTTAGGAGTGATGTAGGCGAAGGGTTGGAAAGAGACATAAGATTTTGAACCGAGTTCGGTGAAAGTCCCATCATCAATATCCATCGCACGATAACGCAGTGCACCGGAATATCCCTTACTGCCGCGCAATTCTGCAAGTGCCATCAGTCCCAATGTTTGTGTTTCTTTCGGGTCGAACACTTGCTGGTCGCTTACTTTTCCGTTAGTAAGGAAATCAATCCCTTTGATGCTGAGTTTGTAGGGAGCAGTGTTGGGTAGCACTTCTATCTCTATCGGCGTATCCGTTGTGATAGGAATCTTCTCAAAAGTTTTGTCGCCCTTGTCAACAGAGATGAAGAAGCTGACAATGTAACGGCCAGCAAGTAGAGCATTGCTAACTCCATTTGTGGCGTAAGATGTTAAGATGGGAGCACGCATCGCGGTTGTTTCAAGGCGTCGAGCACACACAAATTCCTGATTAGGAGCCGTGAATTTAATGCCGTTATCTTTTCCCTCAAACTCTACAAAGAGGCTTCCGCGCACTTCTTCCCAACCATCATTGCGGACTACTATACCTATCATGCCTTGGTCGCCGCTACCTTGATAGAGCGGAGCCAGCACTTCGGGTTTGCGCTCTAACGCAAGCGGAACGCGAGCCGGAATATCTTTCACTATGATTCTGTTGCTCGTCAGCTCCACCGTTTGTGTGTTTGCATAAGCTATTGGCTGCCAACCCGAATAAGTGGAGGGCTGTTCTATCAGCTCATTGGAGAGAGGCTTAAGTGTGTAAGTACCATTGGGAAGCTCAGCAAAATCGAGATTGTTAAATTCTATACTGGTCGTTGTAAAGATACTACTGAGCATTAGTCCTGTTTGAATGGAGTTGAAAAGTTTCACTCGTATTCCCTTATCATCATAAAGCCCCAGTGCCACCTTTCCCGTGAAGCGGCCCAAACTACCATTGATAGGGTTGTTGCTACCAATCTTTTCTATCTTGGCATTCAGCACCGTGCCGCGTTCCACATCCTTTTCGGCAATCGTAAAGGCATGGGCACTTCTGGTCTCTATCTCTCGCGTTGTGGAAAACTCTTTATGCTGTCCGTCTTTGGGATGCGCAAAAACAACTTCTATTTCTTCATAGAACTTACCATCTCTCAATCCAAATCCGCTGACATTAAGGTAGATAGTATTGATATCAAAGTATCCGTCAAATTCTCCTCCCCAGCCCCAGTTGACATGTACAAATCCACGTCTGTCGTATCCATCGAATACAAAAACATGTGAACCTCCGCAAACTAAAACAGGGTAACCATCGGCAAGTTCATTGAGCAGAATTTCTTGAAAAGTACTTGACAGCATATAATCCTTATACACATGGCGTACAGAATATCCAAAATCATTGCGTAAAGCCTCCATCGCACGATGCAGATTGGAGCTGCTTCCCAAACGAAAGTAAGACATGTGGACAGCTTTGCCCACATCTCTCATCAGCACGCCTACAGCATCTCCCCCTCTCGTGTTCATATCTTTTGCTCTGTCTCGCATATCTTCCCACAGATAGTCGGCACTCTTCTGCGCCTCGGAACCTTCCGATTTTATGTATGATTCGGGGCGCGACTTTGGCCACTTGTGAAAATATAGAAGCTGGGCAGTGGCAGTAGCAACGCATCCCGTTGGCGTGTTCACGCCATCCTGCTTGGGGGTGTACTGATTAAAAGGATAATTCTGCTCCCAATGGCAAGTGAGCAAGGGCAACACTTCTCGTTTTTGGGGAAACTTTGCCGCGGGAACTTGTGACGTCTTTGTGCGCACTGCCGACACCACTCGTTCGTAGCGTTGGAGCATCGTTTTAAATTCTTCGGGAATGGGATTCTTGGCTTTGTCAGCACTCAGCGTTCCGTACCCCACCAACTCATTCAATTGGCTTTCGCCCGAAATAATGACAAACTGATTGTTGCTGGTGTTTGTGAAAAGGTAATAGGCCGGAGGCGTATCAGTCTGCGGAGCTCGTGTGAGAGCTGTTGTTTGCTGCATTTCGGGATTTGCAATATACTTTGCCGCAATTTTTCGCGCTACATCTTTCCCTACGGGCTCTGCCCATGCTAAAGAGGCTACTGCACAGGAGGCAGCAAGCAACCACATTTTTAGAATGTAATTCTGTTTCACTTTTGTATTTATCGGTATAATGGTTTGACTTTTTTATTCTCACTATAGTTTAGATCAAAGTTATGTAAAAGAACTTCAATCGTTTATAAAGAAAGAACTTCATTGTTCTAACGTAAAGTTGGAAAACATTAATTCCCAAACGATAACTACATGCTGCAAAAATAAAAAAACTTTTCAGATCGAGAGCAGAAAATGGGATGATTTGATTCTTATATATATCTTTGCACTCAAAGGAAATAAACACAATCTCCCGTATGAAACGAATCATGAATCTATTGCTTTTGTTGTCCCTCTCTTGTAGTATGTTGCTTGCTCAGAATGTGCAGCCGTGGAACGACAGTATGAAAGTGACCTTCGCACGCCCAACAGTGCCCTTGGCAGAAATCAAAACTACTTACAAGAACTTCATAGAAAGTGGAGGTAAAACAACTGTTATACCTCACGAACTATTAGGCGAAATAAATTGGTTTGTTTCTCCGATTTGTTCAGATTCACTCTTTTTCAAACAACACAATGTAGTTCCTCAATGGATATCGTTGAACCTGAAAGATGGCAGTTGGAGAGTTATGCGTATCACAGGTTTATGTAATGCAACGACAGGGAAAAAAGATACTGTGGCTTGGAATGAGGCCGTTCACCGGTATGGTAGTGAAGAATTGACGACTGATGGCGGTAAAACCGTTAAAGTTCTTCCTTTCCGCATCCCAGATGGGTTTCACTTAATTGCTGGACACACTTTCCCCTATGTGGGTTTCACAGCTTGTCGCAGGACGGCGTTTTTAGCTATCAAGGACGGATGTTGTCGAGACATTGTTTTTGATCAAAACGTCCTAACATCGCCGTATGTTTCTCGCGCTATAGGCTATGTTAAGGGGGGTGACGAGGCAAGAGGCGACTGGGACAATCCATACTATATGGCCACGGCCTATATTCTGCTGGCGCACGAACTTTCCATATATATGAAAGATGTAAAAGTAGACGAGTTTCACCGTACTTTTTTTGCAGAAATAGACAAAACAGGGCATTTTGTTCTCCATCCGCTGGACGACAACTATACTAAAGAGGAGCTGCGAATCTTTAAGGCTCTTCAGAAGCAAATACGCCGAATTGAGCCTTTTGCTCTGCAAGGTATTCTTCTTGCCGACGGGCGTTACCTGCCAGGGCATTTTATGGAGATTGATAAATATAAACCCTATAACGGCGCTGATAAGAAACTGGCTGAACGCGAAAAAAAGACCTTAAACAGATGGAAGATCAGTCTACCTAAATATCAAAGATTAGAAAAAGGAAATATACAGAGCCTTTTTAGATACTGGTAAATCTGGAGTTTTTTTCAAATATTATTGGGAGAGGGCGCATGTTGTTGCGCTCATAAATATCCTTATTGCGTCAGCTCACACGCTTATTTTTCTGGTAGGGGAGAGAGGTCCTATTTCCGCCCTCGCGTGAGTATAAGCCGCTCCCTCCACGCTTTCAGTGCGACGCCGCCGGCGTCGGAGTGTCCTCTGTCCACTTTCCCACGGGTTCCCCCTCGCTTATTGCTCGGGTATCACCCGCGGTTACGCATGGTGCGCCTCCTCCGGAGGCGTTGTCGGTGCAGGCGGCTGCGGTAGTGAGGGCATGGCTGAGTGTGTCTACAGATAAGTACATAGACATCTCATGATGCGCGGAAGAGAGGCCACGGAGTGCTCCACGTGCTCACCCACTGTCCCCAGCGGGGACACCCCATGCTTAACCGCGGGTGATGCCCGAAGGGTGAACCCGTGGAGTGGTGACGCCGTCCCCCCTCCGACACCGGCGGTGTCGTACAGCATCCACTTCTGCCCGCCCGAGTTGCTCCCTCCACGCTTTCAGTGCGACGCCGCCGGCGTCGGAGTGTCCTCTGTCCACTTTCCCACGGGTTCCCCCTCGCTTATTGCTCGGGTATCCCCCGCGGTTACGCATGGTGCACCTCCTCCGGAGGCGTTGTCGGTGTTGGCGGCTGCGGTAGTGAGGGCATGGCTGAGTGTGTCTACAGATAGTACATAGACATCTCATGATGCACGGAAGAGAGGCCACGGAGTATACTCCACGTGCTCACCCACTGTCCCCGGAGGGGACACACTATGCTTAACCGCGGGTGATGCCCGAAGGGTGAACCCGTGGAGTGGTGACGCCGCCCCCCCCTCCGACACCGGCGGTGTCGCACAGCATCCACTTCTGCCCGCCCGAGTTGCTCCCTTTAACTATGAAATTTCTACAAAAAATGAAATCTTTTTTTGTTACGCAAAAAGGCTGCATAACCCCTTTCAAACTTTGCATCGTCAAACAAAAGGAAGAACGAGCGAACGGCTAAAAGCAGCCCATAGCTCATGCGGATGGAGCCGCAAGCTTCCCCCCTTAAGAAATGGCGAGGTAGCTCAATTGGATTAGAGCAGTTGCCTACGAAGCATCAGGTTATGGGTTCGAGTCCCATCCTCGTCACAACACATGGAGTAGGTAGCTCAAGTGGTTAGAGTGTCAGATTGTGGGTCTGAATGATATGGGTTCGAGTCCCATCTTACTCCCTTCTTTTTTTATGCTCCAGTAGCTCAGTTGGATCAGAGCATCTCGCTACGAACGAGGAGGTCACAGGTTCGAGTCCTGTCTGGAGTACCACACAAAGAAAAAGCTTTCGAGTACGATCTATATATATAGATGGTTTTGGAAGCCTTTTGTGATTATCAGGAAGTTTTTATAGCAGGAATAGTAACTTTCCTTTTAGTTTTGAGAGAACACTTTTCAGTTCTTTCGCGGTTTCGCTTTCGGGAATCTCACCGATGAGGCATACCGCCTTTTCCATGAGGTCGTAGTCCTCTGCATTCAGAGGGTACTCATTGATAGAGTATTCAGGGTCGGCGTATCTATAGAACTTATTCTCATACACCTCGATAGGAGCATTGTATCCAAGTTTATCCGATCTCATGATCTGAATATCTCCTTGCACCGTTCTCATCGAAACGCCCTTGTCGATGCCTTCCATCTCGTAGAGAGCATCAGAGCAGGCATCAACCAAATCCTCTATTGTCCATCTTCTGTATCTGTTTCTTAAGCATTTGTCTATGGTTTTGTACCGTATTAACGCGTTCTTGTTGACTGGCATGGCTATGATAGGAATCTTTTTTGTTCATTATTGTTTTTTGAAAATCTTGTTTTAAGGTGCCATGTCAGTGATAAAGGAAGCTGCGCTGCAAGGCACAAAAAAAGTCGGAAAGCTTTCTGGGCTTCCCGACTGTCCTTTATCTCTTGCAAATTATTTTTCAGTGAAAACACATCATTTTATCTGTCAGAGAAAGAAAACGTTTCATCGTCGGAACAATCCCATAAGCACACGATAAGATGAGTTGCGAAACCGTGAAGTTTGGCAACTATCCTCCAAGCGTCGATGGGCATGGAGCAGTGAGCTGATGTGGATGTTCAGATTAGAGTTCATTTTCTTTTATCAGATAGAATCTGTTTTTTTTTGCGTGTGCAAAGTTATTCATTCTTAGCGAGAAATCATCCAACCAAAGGAAGTTTCCGCTTTTCGAGATGCAAAACTACAACGAGGCTACGCAATCTTTTTGCGTACCACCCATCAATATAGTTTTGTTCACTTCTGCCATTTGCTTTTTCTTTAATATCCCGCCATTTTCTATGGGCATCCTATAATGTATGTATGAGCGTTGAGTCTCGTTTTTATGAATTTCGGTATTCTGAAGGAGAAATGCCGGTGGCATTTTTGAAGTATTTCCCCATGAAGCTTTGGTTGGGGAAGTTCAGTTTTTGAGCCACTTCCTTCACGGATAGTTCGGGGTCGAGGAGCAAACCTTTGATTTCGAGCACCACCATGTTGGTGATCCATTGCCCCGCGGTGCGGCCGCTCACGGATTTCACCACCTCGGAGAAATATTTTGCGGAGAGGCAGAGTTGCTCACTATACCATTGCACGCTGCGTTCTCGGCGGCAGTTTTCTTGCACCAGGCGGAGGAACTTGTTGAAGATATCATAGCTACGCATGGAGGCCTCATCGGGTTTGCCCACGCGCACCTGTAGCATGTTGCAAACGTCGAAATAGAAGAGGCGCAAGAGAGCCAGTGTGGCTTCGGTGTGAAAGGTGTAGCTCGTGTCGCTCATGCGCTCGAGGAAGAGCGTGAGGATGTCGGCAACGCGCGATTGCTCTTTGGGAGTGAGGCGGATAACGGGGTGGTTGTAGAGATAGAGAAGATTGGGCCAAAGGTTCTGAATTCCCACAAAACTCTCGCGGCAATAATTCTGCGACACAACGACAATACGCCCCAGAAAGTCCTCGCTCGGCTTTGTTTCTGTGATGGTGAGTTCGTTGAGGCCTACAATGAGGTCGCCCGGTTGCACATGATAGGCTGTATCGTTGATGGTTAAATTTACAGTTCCTTGCTTACAAAACACGAAGAACATGAAGCCCAATTGTAGTGTTTTTTCTTTGAAGTCTATATCGTGGAATTTGTCTATAAAAAAAAGATTTCCATCTGTTCCTGGTACCTCATACGATGAGTAGTGTCGTGCATCGTTTAAGTTTATCTGTTTAATAACTGTCATGAAATTAATCCTACTAAACTAACTGTGTGCCAAAAGTGCAAATAAAATTTCGGAAAAGAAAGAAAAGGTGTAAAAAAACGATATAAATAGCAGAAGAAAGAAGTGGTTTGTTCTAAAGCAGATTGGTTGAATTTCGTGGAAACTTTGATGTCGTTGTAAATATCCTTATTGCGTTTGAAAATACAATAAGGCTGTCAGCCAGCGCCCTTATTGTGTCAGCCGACGCCCTTATTGTGTCAGCCAGCGCCCTTATTGCGTTGCGCTCACCCCCTATTCCCAGCAGGTGATGCCCGAAGGATTCACCCGCGGTTACGCATGGTGCGCCTCCGCCAGAGGCGTTGTCGATGCTGGTTGCTGTGGTAGTGGGACGGAGATATTTATGCACATTATTTATACATTGATTAACGTTTCTGTGTGTCATTTTGAGAAAAGTTGTATTTTCGCAAAAGAATGGATATGAGCGAGAAAAACTGTCGGTCTCTTCAGGATATATATAACCCCTCTAAAAACAGACGCACATGAAAACGAAACTGTCGTTTTTGTTACTGGTGTCGGAAATGTTGGGAGTGTCCGCCGTGGCACAAACCACCATTCCGCAGTTGTACACAGATAGTATATTGTTCGGTCAGAAAGGTTCGGCAGATGTCATCACCCGCGACCGCATGAACAAAGGCTTAGTGGGCACTCCGCTGGAGGCACTCAGTGGGCAGGCGGCAGGTGTGAATATCACCTCGAGCGGTGCTGACCGCATGGCGATGCTCTCCTCGGTGCGCGTGCGCGGTACTACTTCTCTAACGGGAGGTAACGACCCCTTGGTGATAATCGATGGGGTATATAGCGACCTCTCCGCGCTCAACAGTATCTTCCCCGCCGACATTGAGAGTTTCGCCATCTTGAAAAACGCAGCAGAGACCGCCCCCTACGGTTCGCGCGGAGCTTCGGGTGTCATACAGGTGACGACGAAGAAAGGCGCGGGCAATCATTTCCATATCTCCTACGATACCAATTTGGGACTGGAATCCGTCTATAAAACCCTTCCGATGCTCACCGCCGCGCAGTACCGGAGCGAAGTGGCACGCCTCGGACTGACAATTCCAGACGGCGGATTCAACACCGACTTTCAGCGCGCCATCACGCGCACAGGTTTTATCCAAAATCATCATTTAGCGTTCAGCGGGGGCAGTGAGAACTCCAACTATCGCGCCTCCTTGGCGCGCATGGACCATAATTCTATCATTCGCCTTCACGGCAGCAACAATTTTGCCGCAAAGGTCGATTTGATGCAACGCGCCTTCGATGGATTGCTACAAATCGACATGGGACTCTTCGGCACCTCGATGCAGAAGGACAATATCTTTGACGTGCAAAAACTCTTCTACTCCACAGCCGCGCAGAATCCCACCCTCGACTATGCCCCTAAGGCTTCAGGCGGTTGGGATCGCAATTCGCAAGCCTCACAAATCGTACCGCCAGGCGCGCTCCTTAATGAACAAGACAAGGATAAGCTCCTGAATTTTAACACCCATCTCCGACTGACAGCGCGCCTGTCGAAAGATGTGAGCCTCTCGGCTTTCGGCTCTTATTCCTACAACTCCTCTTCCAACGGGCAGTATCTCCCCACCTGGTTGTGGGCACAAGGGCAGGCCTATCGCTCCGAACTCAAGAGCGAAGACTGGTTGGGCAATCTGGAAGTGCGTTGGAGTCACACCTTTGGCCGTCATGCACTGAGTGCGCTCTTCTTTGCCGAATTGCAAAAACTCGAACAGCGCGATTTCTATACCACCGTGAAAGGCTTCACCAGTAACGAATTCGGTTTCGACAATCTGGCAGCTGGCAGTCTGCGCCCCTATGGCGGCACAGGCAGTAGCTATGAAAACACAAATACCACCTCCTTTATGGCACAAGCCGAATATGGATACCGCGATTTGTTCACGCTGACGGGCAACATCCGCGCCGATGGTTCTTCCATTTTTGGTTCGGGCAACAAATGGGGCTTCTTCCCCTCCGTGTCGGCAACGTGGGACGTGCTCAGTACGCTTCCCCAAATGCGCACAGCGTGGTTCAATACGTTCAAACTGCGCTCCGGCTATGGTCTTTCGGGCAATACGGGCGGCATACGCTCCTATAATTCGCTCCTCCTGCTCAATCCCGTTGGGGTGATTTCTTGGAAAGGCACACCCGCCACCACGTTTGGCATCCTCTCCAATGCCAACCCCGATTTGAAGTGGGAAACGCGCAGTTCCTTCAATGTGGGAGCTGATATGGGCTTTTGGAAAAACCGCGTGGTGCTGACGGCGGAGTACTACTACTCTCGCACGCGCGATATGCTCTATATGTACGATGTGCCCGTACCGCCTTTCGTTTATCCGCAAATGCTGGCGAATCTTGGCTCTATGAGTAATAGCGGTTTTGAATTTGGGCTCGGCGTCACCCCTTTGCAGCGCAAGGATATGGAACTGAACATTAATGTGAACATATCGTTCCAGAAAAACAAACTCCTATCGCTGAGTGGAAACTATCAAGGACGCTATTTGTCAGCCCCTACGGTGACGCCCATCGGTGGCTTGAACGGTGCCGGCTTCCACGGTGGCGACAACAATATCGTTTATCAAATTATTGGACAGCCCTTGGGTGTTTTCTATCTGCCCCATTGCAAAGGTCTTGTGAAGCGCGCTGATGGTAGTTATGCTTATGATATTGCCGATTTAGACAACAATGGAAAAGTAGACCTTTCCGACAGCGGCGACCGCTACATTGCCGGACAAGCCACACCAAAGATGACGCTCGGTTCGAACATTAGTTTCCGCTATAAAAACTTCGATGTGGCGCTGCAAATGAATGGCGCGTTCGGGCATAAGATATACAACGGCACTGCGCTGACCTACATGAACATGACCAGCTTCCCTTACTACAACGTGATGGCGAAAGCGCCTGCCGCCAACATTACTGACCAGATAGCTTCCGACTACTGGTTGGAGAGTGGAAACTATCTCAATTTCGACTACCTGACGGTGGGGTGGAACATCCCCGTGCAAAAATGGTCGCGCTATATCAGCAGTTTGCGCATCTCTATGTCGGTGAACAATCTCGCCACAATAACGAGCTACAGCGGACTGACGCCGATGATCAATAGCTATGCCGTCAACAGCACTATCGGCATTGACGACAAACGCACCTATCCCATTTATCGCACCTATAGCTTCGGACTTTCAATACAGTTCTGATTATGAAGAAACCGCTCTTTACCATAGCACTTTGCCTGCTGCTGACGAGTTGCCTCAGTGAGAATCCCAAAGGGCAGCTGCCGGAAAAGGAAGCTTACGCCACGGCTGCTGGCGTGGAGCTTCATCTTGTGAACAATTTGTACAACTATATCGGAGGAAACCAAGATAGTCAGGGATTGATGGGGACGCCGCGCGGCGTTTACGACTTCAATTCGCTGACGACGGACGAACAAATGCTCCCCATTCGTGGCGGCGACTGGTATGATGGTGGTTTCTGGCAACGTCTGCACACCCACCAGTGGACAGATTTGGAAAAGCCGCTGCAAAACACTTGGAATTATCTTTACAAGGTGGTGATGCTCTGCAATCGTTCGCTTTATAAAATAGACCGCAATCGCAATGTGCTGACATCTGCGCAGTATGAGAGCTATACGGCGGAGGTGCGCGCCATTCGGGCAATGTACTATTTCTACATCATGGACCTCTTCGGGCGTGTGCCACTCGTGACCAGCTATTCCGAAACTCCTGAAACAACGGGGCAAACAGAGCGCAGCGCAACTTACGCCTTTATCCTGAACGAGCTCAATGCTGCTCTGCCCAATCTCTCTATGGGGCGGAGCAACTATGTGGGAGCATATTACGGGCGAGTGACAAAACCTGTGGTGTGGTTTCTTTTAGCCAAACTCTATCTCAATGCAGAAGTGTATGCCGACGATGATTGGACGGATGCTCACCGCCCTTCGGGGAGCAGTTTGTTCTTCCAAGTTGATGGGCAGAAACTGAATGCTTGGCAGGCTACTATCGCTTATTGCAAAAAACTCACAGCGGCAGGTTATAGCCTTGAAGCCGATCCTGCAAAGAACTTCTCCGTTCAGAACGAAACTTCAGCTGAAAACATTTTTGTCATTCCGATGGATAAGCTTCTCTATGCCAATCAGTTCGATTATCTCTTCCGCAGTCGCCACTATGTCCACGGTTCAGCCCTTGGTATGGGTGCCGAAAACGGCACATCGGCCACTCTCTCCACCGTTCGTGCTTTCGGCTACGGAACGGAGAATCTCGACACGCGTTGGGCGATGGATTTCTTTGCCGATACGGTCAGTGTGGATGGGAAGGTGGTGATGCTCGACAATGGCGAGCCGCTCGTTTACAAACCGCTCGAAGTGTTGCAGAGCCTCACCGGATCGCCCTATGAACAAACAGCGGGTGCGCGCATGAAGAAATATGAAGTGGATCGCCAGGCTTATTCCGATGGGAGATTACAGAATAACGACATTGTGCTCTATCGTTATGCCGATGTGCTACTCATGCAGGCCGAAGCCCTTGTTCGCAATGGCGATGATGGCTCAGCCCCCTTTGATGCCGTCCGCGCCCGCGCAGGAATGCCCCTCCGCTCGTGTACGCTGACAAATCTGCTCACCGAGCGACTTTTAGAACTGATGTGGGAAGGTTGGCGCCGCAACGACCTCGTTCGCTTTGGCGAGTTCGACACTCATACCTATCTCACTGTCTTCCCCATCCCTCAAAGCGTGCTTGACCTTAACGGAAAATTGACACAGAACAAAGGGTACAAATAGCGGGAGAAAGAGCCCCTTCGCGAGGCAACATAGAAAGGCATCTGTAAGTACATGTTTGATGATACTGGCTTACAGATGCTTTTCTATATGATTGTGTTTTTTTCATTCATTCCTTTCGGAGAGTTTTTAGAAAAGAAAGGTCAGGATGTGTGCAAGCGCTTTCATTCTAATAAATAAGAATTTATCCTTTTCTTTTGTCTTTCTTATTCTATAATAGTATCTTTGTATCGATTTCACGGTATATAAAGATGAAATATTGAATAGATAGAGTTCTATTTTTGATATAAAGCGTTAATAATCAGTGTGTATGTTTATGGCGCTGTTAGTGATGATGAGTGAAGAGATTGTTCTATATATCGTCTTATTATTGACGGAGAATAATAATAGAGAGTGTAATTAATAATGTTTGAAAAAAGAATTAAGTTATGAAGAAAACAAGAACACTTTATGTTCAGCCTAAATGCGAAGAATTTTGGTTGGATAATGAGCCTATTCTTGCAGAGGTAAGTGCAGGCATCTCTAAAGGAGATCCTACGCATGGTGGGGAAGATGATTTAACACGGAGACAGAACTCCTGGGAGAAAGAAACTCACAATGATAATCTTTGGGAATGATTCCCAATCTACTAAAACAATTTACACCAGATGAAAAAGAAAAACTTTTTATCCCTACTTTTGGGGACGATAGCACTCTTCGGAATCTCGGCTTGTAGCGATTCTGAAAATATAGGACTAGAAGAAAGCAAGGGCTATACCTATCAGGTGGAGCTCTCTGCTGGCAACAGCTTTGCGGGAGAGTCCACAAGCCAGAATCCTTCAAAAATCAGCACGCGTACACTAAAGTTAGACGAGAGCAACAACGTATTATCCTTTTGGGCACAAGGCGACAAAATTCTTATTTATAATCTCAACGACAACAATCAGAGCACAGCCACAAAGTATAGTATGCTGACGGCTGTGAACGGTGGTAATAAGAAATCTGATTTCTTAGGTTCTGTTGTAAGTAAAAACAAACTACAGCAAGGACATAAGTTCGCTTTCTTCTATCCGGGGGATGCTCTTGAGAGCGATAAGACGGTGATGCAGGTAAATCCAGATTCAACAACAGACGAGGACGGAGGTTATTTCCATATCCCTGTTAGTGACAACAAGATTAAAAGTACTGTTTCGCTCGATATGAAGCAGCAAGACGGTACACTCGCCACTATCGATAAGAAATTCGACTATAATTGGGGCGTTGCCACTCTATCTGAAGTGCCCGCCGAAGGAGGTAAACTCAAGTTCGATACAAATTTGAACCGATTGGTGACCATTTGGGGCATGAGATTCAAAGATGCTGACGGCAATATCATCAAAAACATTAGCAGCGTAAAGATAAATAACTTACGCTCTTATGATGTGCTCAATATGCAGGACGGAAAGCTTATTGGAACAGAAGATGAAAAGGAGCGAATCATCAATGTTGATATTAAAGATCGGTCGAGTCTCGCAAAAGATGGATATGTGTGGGTTGCGTTCTTAGCTGATAATGCTGAAACAGAATTCACAATTACTGTTTACACTCCAACTGCGACCTATACAAAGACGGCAAAGAAAGTATTCAATAAGGGCTACGATTATCACTCCAATATCACCATGCAGAAGGTGATGCCTCAACCCTATGTGGAGGTGAATGGCGTGCTGTGGGCAACGGGTAACTTCATTCGCTACGTCGACCCCAACAACTCTTCGAACGTGTATTGGGGTATCGCACCTGCACAATGGTGGATTAGCAACTACGGCGAGAATCCAACAAGCGCCAACAAATGGAACGGAAAAACTATCTCTTACGATGATTTAGGTTCGCAACATTGGTACATTGACAACCACAACGGCCAGTTTGCTCAAACTGCAAATGATTTAGATCTCTTCCAATGGGGAGTGATTGCAGATGCCTTAAATTTTAATGATGTTTATTATCTGCAAGGTACTTCCTACAACATGGAAGGAAAATACTATAAAGGTCGAGGAGGTCTGCTCAATGTTACTGCAACGACAAAGAGGTCTGAAGCAACTCATGGAGATATTGTGAAATACTGGACAGAAGGTAGCAATCATAACTATCATTATCAGTATCCAACTGAGGCTGATTTTGATGCCTTGGTGAGCGCCTCAACCATTGTTCCTGCTTTCTGCTATACGGATAAAGGCAATAAGGTGTATGGTGCTTACTTTAGTGATAGCCCTATACATAGTGCTGGACCCAAGGATAAATTCCCCACAGGAAGAAAACTTTGGAAATATAGAGACGTGTCTGCACTTGTCATTGCCAACAAAGGTCTGTTTATTCCTATCGCAGGGCGTAGACCTATTAGAGGGGCAAACGTGGAATATCGTCATGTTGCAAACAATAGTTCTTTCACTGGGCAATACTACTGCTCTCGTGGTAGAGGATATTCCACAACGCCTGGTCTTATGTTTGGTTCAGGTAATGCCGTGCGTGTTGGTGTCCCTTCCAAGGATCAGGGAGCATCCATCCGCCCTGTCTACGTTGGGAAGAAGACCGATGATAAGACGAAGCCGCTGGATGCTGCCAACTTCGCTCCATTCCATAATATTCTTACTCCCGCAGGCAGATTGTACTAAGCCTTTCTAACTATCCAAAAAATCCCAGCAACTTGAAAGTGTTGCTGGGATTTCTTTTATCTGTAGAAAGACTCTCTTTTGAGCCTTATGTGATTTTAATAGTGAATGAAAGCGCGGATGAGGACTTTATCATAAGTGCCTAAAGAATGGTTCCCATCGGTTGTGTTATTCTTGAATACTTGCGCTAGCCCTGTGTCAAAGTCAGAATAATAGGTACTTGACCAATAAGTTTTACCATTCTCATTTCCTCTGACACTGAGCGTAGTGCCTCCTGCTTCTTCAAAGGCCTTATCCACAACGTGATAATACCAAGCCTCAATATAGCTATCAGCATTCACCTGTGTGTTCG
>ERZ773046.450-NODE-450-length-26555-cov-6.214151_pt1 | contig 26555 bp, 21 predicted proteins | sample MGYA00580634_ERZ773046 | MGnify/ENA primary metagenome ERZ773046 (study PRJEB29015, sample SAMEA2738127) | human oral metagenome | biome: human oral; feature: human-associated habitat; material: saliva | place: China | collected 2159 ... | reverse complement strand
ATTTACAGGTAAAATCGTCCGTCGCCTATGATTTTTCAATACTGTTTTTATAGGCTACGGACGATTTTGTAGGTAATGACTACGGCGGTAATGACTACGGCGGCGAGCTGGGCCTTGCCGTCGTCGAGACTGAACCCAGCGGCGCCGTTGGCGTTGGACCCACTGCCGTGCCTACCCCGGCGCGAGCCCAAGGAGCCCTTAACCCAAGGGGCTTAAAACCTCCCACTGAAAGCCGCCTACTTAAAGTCTGTAAAAATCCCTTAAAGCCCCCTGATCTGGTTGATGAACTGGGCCGAATAATCCAATGCCAGCCTAGCCTCGGGGATAAGTGGGCCCCCGGCCACATAAACATGGAAGGCTCCAGGCTCAAAACGCAGCTTAACGTCAACTCCCGCGTCCAGTGCACGGCAGGCAAACTCTACGACGTCGGGCGTGATGATATCGTCACTGCCTGCGAAAACACGCATGGGGGGCAAGCGGTCAAATGAGCCATATAGGGGGCTGATGCGCGGATCCTTAGTTGCCAGCTTGCCGGCCCAAACCTGCCCTGCCCATTTCAGGCCGGGCACCCCAAGCATCGGGTCGCGAGGCAAAATGGCGGCAATATCCGGGTTGGTCATGGTCACATCAACCCACGGCGAGTACAAAATCAAGCCATCAATCTGGCTTAAAGACAGGTCGCGGCGCTGCATTGACAGGGAGGCACACAGGCCGCCGCCAGCAGAGTCGCCAACCAAAATGACACGCTTATAGAGCAGCTGCGCATAGTCTATAACCGCGTTTATCAGCGCAAACGCATCCTGGGCGCAGTGGGCGGGAGCCAGCGGATAATCCACCACAAGCACCGGCAAACTCGTGCGGTCAGCCAGCCCAGCCACAATATTCCACTGGAAAGCAGACATGGCTTGGATGTAGGCGCCGCCGTGCAAATAAATCAGCGCAGTATCAGCTGGCGCCAACAGGGGATCTAAATCAGGGCGCAGATCTGGGCCAGCCTGGCGGGGGCGGTGAGCCTGTTGAAATTTTGCGGCCGGGCGCTTAGGAGTGACCCAGGTCAGTGGGCCGTGGGTGCTTAGATAAAACCGCCGGCGCATCCAAAACGGGGCAGGGGCGGGCGCCAGAGGGTGCAGGGCAGCGAAGCGCGTGGCCGCCTTCAAGTTAAGAATTGGTGGCACTAGGCGCTGACTGAGTTTAGCTAGGCTCATTTCAGTGGACATGTCTAAATCCTTTCCGGGTCTATACCTGGGCTCATACTAGGGCGGGCGCACAGCTAAGGCCCGCAATGAGTCTGCCGCCTACGCCTATGCATTAGGCTGGCGATAAATACTGGCTGGGTGCGCCGTCGGTACCAATGACGTAAGGAGGGGCCCATGTGGCAGGGAGGCAGCGAAACCCAGGACATTGCCGCGCACTACGAGCTTATCTGTGCAGATTGGCGGGCAGGCAAAGAAGTCTATTTGGCTGGCCGCTTCGACAATCATGGGCAGGCGGGGCTCGACTTCCTGTTGGCGCAGCTGTCTGGGGGAGGGGATGAGAAAATCCGGGTGCTTACCGCCGCCCTGGCGGCTGAGGTATTGACCAAACTAAGGCACCTAGACTTTTACGCGCCCTACTGCGACAGGCTTGTGGGCCCGCTTTGCGCCCTGCTTGCTACCGGGGACGTTCAGCTTCGCCGCAAGGTGGTTATCGCTTTGGGTTGGGTTGGTGGCGCAGGTGAGATTGACGTTTTGGCTCAGGTGCTTTTTAACGACGACGACGCACTGTGCCGGGCTTGGGGCGCGGCTAGTCTCATGCAAATGTCCTTTCACCGCGTTCAAGGGGAGGAGCTTAGGCTAAAAACCAAGGCGGTGTTTGCCAAAGCGATTAGCGAGGAAAAAGATCCCTATGCCTGTGGGGTCATGATCCAGGCGGCGCAGGAGCTGTTTTCTAAGCGGTGGGTGTCGGCAAGCGCAGTAGAGGGGCGCGAACTGGAAAAGATTGAAAAGGGGCGCAGAGCTGCCGTCAGGTTCTTGAGCAAGGGGTAGATGCATGCCAGAACTACATGCAATATCCACAGATTGTCAGATTCCCTTGTGTAATTAAAGTGATGTGCGCTACTCTGATTCAACTTTGTTTTGAACTGGCTGGCGCACTAAGTCGTGTTTCAGCCCTGTTCACCAGCTGAAATACGGGGGCGATCCCAATGAAGGGATTTAAAAATAAGCCAGCCGTCTTGCCGGCGGCTGAATCTAGCGCGGCCAAATTTGGTGAAGATGAGGCTGCGCCTGAGACTCGCGGTGAGGCTCAGCTTGAGGGCGGCGCTAAGGGCAGTGGTGAGACTAGCATTGCGGGCCACAAGAAAAAGCGGGTTGGAAGTGGGCTGCCACCCTGGCTGCGCATTAAACCGCAAGACCGCTGGCCGCTGGTGCGAGTAGTGCTGGTAGTGGTGCTGTGTGTCAGCGCCGGCTGGTACTTTGTGGACTTTTATGGTGGTAAAGACGCCCAGGCTGGGCAGGCTTTGCCTCGTGGGAGCGTGGCCGGTGCAAGTGCGAGCCGCTCAGGGGTGCGAGGCACGGTTTCAGCGACGCCGACATCAATGCCGGCGCCTTCTGCTTCGGTGAAGTGGACGCCTACGGCCCAGGAGGCTAAGAAGCGCGACGAGGCTTTGAGCATGTCGCTTCCGGCCAAACCGGAAGAAATTACGCAGAATACCGATGATGGCGCTGTGGCCACAGCCAAGTATGCAGTTGACTTATATAATTACGCATTTTCTACGGGAAAAGTTGAAGAATATAAGGCTCTGTGTAAAGGGAGTCATAAATCTTGTGCCACAACTCCGGCGGCTATACAGAAATTACATGCTGATGGTGGCTGGGTTGATGAAATGCATGTAACGTTTATGGATGGATGGGTACGTAAAGACATTAAAGATAAAGTTGTTGTCGAGCTTTGGTATTACCAAACTGGTGGCATCGAATATCTTGGCGATGGATCAAAAGTTGATGTTAAACAAAGTAAATGGGCGGCATTAGTTACTTTGTCATATAACGGCAATAACTGGCAGGTAGAGGTGATTTACGGTGAGCAACGTTAAGGTGTGCTGTTTAGCTTTAATGGTTCCATGTTTGTTCCTCTCGGGAGTTGCTCACGCAGATTCTGAGGATCCGTATTTTGATCAAAAATTAGGGCCAGGCGGCAGCATTATTGTTGGAGCAAGGCAAGAAGAATCAGGTCCTGGCTTTGTGGGGGCCACTGGTAGCTCAGAGCTGCCAGAACAAGCACAAGAAGGTGCAGCTAAGCCTGTGCTGCGGTGCTATGGAAGTGGCGCAGCTGAAGGTGTTGTTTTTGAGGGTAGCGATTTAGATCCCTCACGCTACGACAGTTGTGAGGTAGTGCCTGGTCAGCCTCAAAGTGAAGGCGCTCCTGTGCAGGCTAAACCGTTTGTAGTTACACGCGAGCAAGTTGCGAAATTATTCGTAAAAGGCAGTGGGGTTGAGCGTTACCCAGCTGGACGAACATTAGTGATTGATCACGATATTACGTTTTGGACTAGCGGGAATAAACAGTCCATTACTTCTAACCTGTTAGGCCGTCAGGTAGAAATTGAAGCCAGTCCAGTTAAATACATCTGGGACTTTGGTGATGGGGTAATCCAAGAAACTGACTATCCTGGGTCTCCACCTCCAGCAGGTGGAATCGTTCATCAATTCACGGATACTGGCAATAATTTTCGAGTCCAGTTAACTGTGGTATGGGTTGCTCGCTGGCGTTTAGCTGGTGGAGCTTGGCAAACGGTACGTGGCACGATTACCACGCATGAATTTAGTACATATTTCGATTTATATTTACCAGATTCGTACGGGGTGGTGCCCGGCTATGAGCCTTCGCCCACGATTGAGCCGCCTGTAGATAAACCTAGGTAGCAGTTTAACTCTGAAAATAGGGGTGAGCTCAGTGAAGAGATTAAAAATTGGTTGGCTACAGGCATGGGTAGTTGCTGCTTTAGTAAGTTGCATCAGTGCTGGCTTATGCATCATGGTTTTCTATGCTGGTAAAGATGCTCAGGCTGGGCAGGCTTTGCCTCATGGGGGCGCAGCCAGCGCAAGTGTGACAAGTGCGAGCCGCTCAGGGGTTAGCGCTACGGTTTCACCAACACTGACGCCGGCGCCCTCTGCTTCGGTTAAATGGACGCCTACTGCCCAGGAGGCCAAGAAGCGCGCTGAGGCTTTGAGTATGCCGCTCCCGGCTAAGCCGGAAGGGATTACGCAGAATACCGATGATGGTGCTGTGGCCACGGCCAAGTATGCGATTGAGCTATATAACTACACCTATGCGACTGGGAATGTTGCTGAATATAAGTCGCTTTGTGTTAGTGAAAAAAGATCTTGTGTTAAAACTGTAGCTAGTGTTCAACGATTGCATAATAAAGGTGGATGGGTCTCACCAATAAATGTAGTCTTCACTGAAGGCTACGTTAGGAAAGACACTAAAGATGTCGTTGTTCAACTACGCTATTATCAGCCAGAAGCCATTGAATATAGTGGAACTGGTGAAAGAAAGTTAATTGCTGCAACGAAATGCGTGGCGCTGCTAACCCTCAAATATGATGATGCTGAGTGGAAAGTAGAGGTAATTTATATTGAAGACGATAAGTAAAAGCTGTTAGTTTATCTAAGGCGATTTCAGTGAAAAACTTGAAAATTACTTGTCTGCCTGTGCGGATAGTGATTGTTTTAGTGTTCTGTGTCGCCTCGCCGAGATATTCTGCTTCGGCGAAGTGGACGCCCACGGCCCAGGAGGCTAAGAAACGCAGCGAGGCTTTGAAAATGCAAGCCCCGGTTAGGCCTGACGAAATCACGCAAAACACTGATGAAGGAGCTGTGGCTACGGCAAAGTATGCCATTGAGTTATATAACTATGCGTTTGCTACAGGGAATGTAGATGAGTACGCAAAGCTGTGTAAAGGAACCCATAAATCCTGTGCCACAACCCCAGATGTTATTAAGAAAATGCATGCTAATGGTGGGTGGGTTGATAAATTACAGGTGACTTTTACAAGCGGTTGGGTTCGTAAAGATATTAAGGATGAACTTATTGTCCAATTATGGTATTACCAAAGTGACGGTTTTGAATATTCAGGTACTGGTTCTAATTTAGATCTAAAACAAGGGAAACGTGCCGCACTAATTAGTTTGTCTTATAACGGTAGTAGCTGGCAAGTGGAGATGATCTACGTTGAGAAGCGCTAGCTACATGTATGTTAGAGTGTAAAGCGCTTCGAGTGCGAGGCTAAGGGAGTCCTGGTTGACATGGAGGGTCTAATGTTTTTAAAGAGCAGCAAATATCCTGGTATTGAATATGAAGCGGGGGAAGAAATTTTTCTTTCCCCGCAAGAAGCTGGCACTTCATTCTATTTCGATGTTGACGAAGAGTTAACCTCTAATGACGCAGCAATGGCTTTAGTTGCCTCAACTTTGGATGACGTAGATGCATTGCTTACAACTGCCAAAGAATTCTTGAAACAGACGCTGTCAAGTAAGGATGCCAGTCACTATGGGACCGTGGCATATTTCATGGAGTACCACCTGGATCAGCTAGACCCAGACGATCTGCGGCAATTGTTCCCTTCATGTGACACGGAGGCAATGTCTTTTGCGCAAATGGTAGATTTCTTGAAAATCGTGCGTTTTGGTAGTTTGCTTGATGAAGAAACAGGCCAGCAAGCTTTCGTCCTTGATCTAAGCTTTAATCCAGAACTAACTGATGAACTATTGGTTATATATTTTGATCTAGAAAAGCAGGTAGTTTCTCTAGCTCACGAAAGCTGACGTCCCAGCCAAGGGTGAGCGCCGTCGTCGTTAAGAGTGGCTCGCAAGGACTACTTGACTGTTATGGCAGCAAAGGCTGGGAAAGTTTATCCCTTAAGGCCAGGGGTAGAGGCTAGCTGGGGGACAGTCCGGGGGCCTAGAGCCTGGATGGTTTCCTATGTAGGCATGGGTATTTCTGCCTAGAATCACCGGTCAGGGAACCATCTATTGTGGCCCTACAGATGGCTGTTTCACTCGGTGGGGTAGCTGCTGGCCGCCTAGAGTGGTGTGTCCTTACAGATACTGACATTTCGTCCGTTGCCTATAAAACCCCATGTAATAATTATAGGGAAGAGATGATTTTGTATGTGTTTGTAAGTGTTTGTAGGTGTTTGCAATGGAGCCTGATATGCCTAATACCCCCGGCGAGCCACGTCTAAAGGGTCAGGACCCGCAGCTAGGCGACGGCGACTACCCCAAGGTTTTGTCCCGCACTATCGTTGACCGGGCCGCTAACCCTAAAGGCACTATCGTGGCTTTCCACGGGGTTAGTGACAACGGCGCCTCACTAGCCGATATTGGGGCGCGTTGGGGTGAGCAGTGGCGGGTAGTGCTGGTAGACAGTTTGGGTCACGGCCTCTCGCCGCGTTTTAGCCCCCAACAGTTACAGGCCCCTTTCCAAAGCGCTCTGCAAGCCGCCGCTGAGACGGTTCGAGTCGAGGCAAGCCAAAGTATTGGCGGCCAGGTGGTGCTTTTTGGGCATTCTATGGGTGGGGCGATAGCGGCCGGCGTAGCCAGAGACCACCCCCAGCTGGTGCGGGCAGTGGTGCTAGAAGACCCCGCCCTGCTCACCCCCACCCAGGAGGCAACCTACAAAAACAATGCGGGGGAGTCTGTGGGCGGCCTTGAACACATCAGCCGCGACCAAAGCGGCGCCATCGCTAACCTACTGCTAGCCCAGCCTGCTTATCGCAACTGGCCGCTAAGCGAATACGGGCCCTGGGCGCAGGCCAAAACCCAGGTGGACCGCGACTTCATCGCCACCGGGGTGGTGGGCCTGGCTGGGCGCGAAATAATCAAAGAGCTACAAGTACCCACCTTGGTGTTAACCGGTGACGGCCCCAACGTTTTGCTCGGCCAAGCGGGCCTAGAGAAGCTGGCCACATACGCTAACCCCCACCTGCACACGGCCTTGATCAGCGGCGCCACCCACTGCGTGCGGCGCGATAAAAGCGAAAAATTCCAGCAGGCAGTTAACTCTTTCCTCGCCGCCCTACCCAAGCCGGCCCCGGCCCCCTATATTGCCCCCGAAATAGCGGCCCTGGTGAAAGGTATCCCACCCCAAACCACCTGGCAGGTACAGGCGCTACGTGAACGCGGCGACAAACTACTAGGCGCCCAGGCCCCACTAGAAGCAGGCCACCTAGTTGAGGTAACCCAGCTGCCGGTAAAAGCAGGGGCTCAAAGCAGCGCGGCAATAGAGCTGCGCATATTGTCGCGTAAAGGACGCAAGCCACGCTGCGTGGTGGTGTCGCTACATGGGGGCGGCTACGTTTGCGGCCGGGCCAGGTTCGACGACGCCCGTAACTTAGAGCTAGCTGACCTGCTTGACGCCGTGGTGCTAAGCCCCAACTACACCCTGGCGCCAGAAGCCAAATACCCACGCGCCGCCACCCAATGCGAAGCGGTTCTAAAACGCGCCGCCACCTATGGTGTGCCCGTGTTTATTTACGGCGACTCAGCCGGGGCTGGCCTTGGCTACCAAACGTTAGCCCGGCTCATCCAGGCCCAAAAACCGCTTGGGGTAAGTGGCTTTATCGCTTTAGAGCCCTGCCTAGACCCGCGCCTAAAAACCGCCTCCTACAACCAATACTCGCGCGGGCCGGTATGGACTAAAACCGCCGCCACCCACGCCTGGCACCACTACGCCCCAGGCAAACCCAGCTTCACCCCTTACCCCTGCGCGCGGGCACTAGCTAAAAAAATGCCGCCAGTGATCGTGTTCATCAACCCCGCCGACCCCCTACGCGACGAAGGCCAAGCCTGGGCTTTTGAACTAGTCGACGGCGGCGCCCAGGTAGAACTACACATGCCCCCCGGCACAGTACACGGCCTGCTTAGCACCCCAAATACTAAAACCTGGCTCCAAGTACAGGCGCTAATTAAAAACTTCGTCAACCAACTAACCCAAAACAGCTAAACCGCGCCCCGGGGGAGCATTTAAATGAAAAGGGTAAGTGCTTAGACCAGGTAACCCACGGGGTTTAAACGCTGCGGATGGGTGCACTAGCCCCAAGCCAGAGCCACTAGCCCCTACTTAAGGCGCTATAACTAGTTGACTAGCTTTTAAGCGGTGCTAGGGTGAAACCATGACGCGCGCGCTTATCACCGGATTTGAACCCTTTGGCCCCAACCCGGTAAACCCCACCCAGGCCCTAGTAGAGCTCCTACAAGCTAACTACTCTGGCAGGGGCCTAGAAGCACAGCTACTACCAGTAACCTTCACAGGCGCTCGCGGACGTATCCAGGCCCTAATTGAAGCTAAACGCCCACAGATTGTTTTATCTTGCGGGCTTTACGCCGCCGCCAGGCAGCTGCATGTTGAACGCATCGCGGTTAACGAGCAAGAAGGCCAAGACAACAGTGGTTTTAGCCCCACCCGCTCTGCGGTAGACCCTGCCGACGCCGACGGCCTGTTTGCCACTATCAACACTGCCGCTCTGCTAGGTAAGCTAAAAAATGCTGGTTTTGACGCCGCTATCTCCTGGCATGCGGGCACCTATGTTTGTAACACCACGCTTTACAGCGCCATCCAAGCCACTAAAACCTATGGGGCTAAAGCCGGGTTTTTGCATGTACCCACCGACGTGGACGTACCTAAACTAGCTGCCACGCTCGCCGCCTGGGTGGAAGAAAACTAATGGTTTTCATTGTGGGCCTCACCGGGGGGATCGGTAGCGGAAAATCTAGCGTCGCTAAACTCTTCGCCACCTGGGGGGCCACCGTCGTCGACGCCGACCAAATCGCCCACAACCTACTAGCCCCAGGCAGCAAAGCCCTAACCCAGGTAGCTAAGCGTTTCGGGGCCAACATTATTGATGAAAGCGGCCAACTAAACCGGGACGCCCTAGCTAAAATCGTCTTCACCAACCCCACCGCCCGCACCGACCTAGAAAACATCACCCACCCCCTAATCGCCGCCCAAGCCTGGAGCCAGCTAACCCAAGCTAAAACCCCCATCGCCATCTACGACGTGCCCCTACTAGCCGAACAAGCCCTAGAGGGCAACCTACCGCCCTACGACGGCGTCGTCGTAGTAGAAACCGAACTAAACACCCGCCTGCAACGCCTAAACAAACGCGGCCTAAACCCCACCCAAGCCAAAGCCCGCATCGCCAACCAAGCCAGCGACACCCAACGCCGCCGCGTCGCCGCCCAAGCACCCCACCACTGGATCATCACCAACAACACCACCCCCGCTGAGCTACAAACCCAAACCAAAAAAGTCTGGCAAGCCATCAACGCCCTAACCCAAACCACCACACCCCTAACAAGCCACAGGGCTGCGCGCCCAGAATAAAACCACCACCCCCACCCAAACCCCCCATAAAATAGGGGCCATGCCAGACCTGCGCCGCGCCCAAAACCCCTTCAAAGTAATCAGCCCCTACCAACCCAGCGGCGACCAACCCCAAGCCATCGCCGAAATCACCAAACGCCTAAACGCAGGCGAAAAAGACATCATCCTCCTAGGCGCCACCGGCACCGGCAAATCAGCCACCACCGCCTGGCTAATCGAACAAATCCAACGCCCCACCCTCATCCTCGAACCCAACAAAACCCTCGCCGCCCAAATGGCAGCAGAATTCCGCCAACTCCTACCCAACAACGCCGTCGAATACTTCGTCTCCTACTACGACTACTACCAACCCGAAGCCTACATCCCCCAAACCGACACCTTCATCGAAAAAGACTCCTCCATCAACGACGAAGTAGAACGCCTACGCCACAGCGCCACCAACTCCCTACTAACCCGCCGCGACACCGTCGTCGTCGCCTCAGTCTCCTGCATCTACGGCCTAGGTACCCCCGAAGAATACGTAGCCCGCATGGTACCCCTCCAAGTAGGCCAAGAAATCGACCGCGACACCCTCCTACACAAATTCGTCGCCATGCAATACACCCGCAACGACATCGACTTCACCCGAGGCACATTCAGAGTACGCGGCGACACCATCGAAATCATCCCCATGTACGAAGAACTCGCCATCCGCATCGAAATGTTCGGCGACGAAATCGAAAACCTAGCCACCCTCCACCCCATCACCGGCAACGTAATCAACCAAACCAACAACGTCTACATCTTCCCCGCCTCCCACTACGTAGCCGGCGAACAACGCATGAAACAAGCCATCCAAGGCATCGAAACCGAACTCACCCAACGCCTCAAAGAACTCCAAAAACAAAACAAACTCCTCGAAGCCCAACGCCTCAAAATGCGCACCACCTACGACCTCGAAATGCTCCAACAAGTAGGCATCTGCTCAGGCATCGAAAACTACTCCATGCACATCGACGGCCGCCAACCCGGCCAACCACCCCACACCCTCCTCGACTACTTCCCAGACGACTTCCTACTAGTCATCGACGAATCCCACGTCACCATCCCCCAAATCGGCGCCATGTACGAAGGCGACGCCTCACGCAAACGCATCCTCATCGACCACGGCTTCCGCCTACCCTCAGCCGCCGACAACCGCCCCCTCAAATTCAACGAATTCGAACAACGCATCGGCCAAACCCTCTACCTATCCGCCACCCCCGGCAAATACGAACAACAACGCTCAGACACCCCCGTAGAACAAATCATCCGCCCCACCGGACTAGTAGACCCCAAAATCATCGTCAAACCCACCCAAGGCCAAATCGACGACATCCTCAACCAAGTCCGCCAACGCGTAAACAAAAACGAAAGAATCCTCATCACCACCCTCACCAAACGCATGGCCGAAGACCTAACCACCTACATGGCAGACCGAGGCATCCGCGTCGAATACCTACACTCAGACGTAGACACCCTACGCCGCGTAGAACTCCTACGAGAACTACGCCAAGGCACCTACGACGTACTAGTAGGCATCAACCTCCTACGCGAAGGCCTAGACCTACCCGAAGTCTCCCTAGTCGCCATCCTCGACGCCGACAAAGAAGGCTTCCTACGCTCAACCACCTCACTCATCCAAACCATCGGCCGCGCCGCCCGCAACGTCAGCGGCGAAGTACACATGTACGCCGACAAAATCACCCCCGCCATGAACCAAGCCATCGAAGAAACCCAACGCCGCCGCACCAAACAAATCGCCTACAACAAAAAACACGGCATCAACCCCCAACCCCTACGCAAAAAAATCGCCGACGTCACCGACATGCTCGCCCGCGAAGACATCGACACCCAAGACCTCCTCGCCACCGGCTACCGCAACAACCACAAAACCACCCAACCCAAAAACACCAAAACCCACCGCGACACCCCCAAACCCAACGCAACCACCACAGACCTAACCAACCTCATCGAAGAACTCACCCAACAAATGCACACCGCCGCCACCAACCTCCAATTCGAACTCGCCGCCCGCCTACGCGACGAACTAAAAGACCTCAAAAAAGAACTCCGCACCATAAACCAAGTCAGCTAAACCCACCCCCAAACACAACACACCACAAACCAAAACCCACAAAAGTAACCCAAACCACAAACAAACCCCACAGAAACCCACCACCAAAACCCACCCGCGCTCGCGGTATAGTTAACAGTGACCATAAGGGGAGTACTTCCACTAACAACGACGTCGTCATCACGGTTTGCAGCAGGCAAACCCGGCGTCGCGGGCCCAGCTAAGCGGGCGGGAGGAGACCTTCGATACCTGCGACACGTACCGGAGGAGCACCTAAGTGCACGTTCATTTGCTTGGCTGGATTGGCCTAATCACCATCATCGTTGCGCTGATTACGGTGGACATTGTGGGCCATGTGCGCAAGCCGCACGCCCCCACCATGAAAGAAGCCACCACCTGGTCTATTGGCTATATCAGCCTGGCAGTGCTGTTTGGGGTGCTGGTGTGGGCCATCTACGGGGGCCAATATGCGGGCCAGTTCTATGCCGGCTGGCTCACCGAGTGGTCTTTGAGCGTAGATAACCTGTTCGTTTTTATCATTATTTTGGGTGCCTTCAGGGTGCCGCGTGAATACCAGCAAAAAGCCCTGATGTACGGCATCATCATTGCCCTGGTGCTGCGCTTTGTCTTTATTGCCTTGGGTGCGGTGCTGATCTCCCAGTTCAGCTGGGTTTTCTACCTGTTTGGCGCGTTCTTGATTTACACCGCTATCAACCAGGTACGTGAAGGCGCACACAAAAAGGATGAGGGTGAAGACGAGGAGTACCACGAAAACACCTTCACCGCTTGGGTGCGTAAGCTGGTGCCCACCACTGAGGGTTTTGTAGGTAACCGCCTGGTTATTAGCCACGGTGGCCGGCTGATGATCACCCCGCTGCTGCTGGTGATTATCGCTTTGGGTAGCGCAGACTTGATGTTCGCTTTTGACTCTATCCCCGCGATTTTCGGTTTAACCCAGGAGCCCTACCTGGTGATGGCCGCTAACGCTTTCTCGCTGCTGGGCTTGCGCCAGCTGTTCTTCTTGATTGACGGGCTGCTGGAGCGCCTGATTTACCTGTCTTACGGCTTGGCCGTGATTTTGAGTTTCATTGGTTTCAAGCTGATCAACCACGCCCTGCACGAAAACGACCTGTTTTTCCTTAACTCCGGCAAGCCCATTGAGATTGTGCCCGAGCCTTCGAACCTGCTTTCTCTGGCAGTGATTGTGGTGACGCTGGTGGTTACGGCGGTGGCGTCGCTGCTGGCCACGCGCGCTATGCAGCGCAAGCAGGGACCGCTAAGCCAGGCGGTTAGCGCCGAGTCTGCCCGCCGTCACATTCCTGAAGCTGACTGAAGCTAACTGGCTGAGGGTGCTGGCTGGCCGAGGCTAAAAGCTAACTGACTGAGGCTAGAAGCCAGCTGAAGCTGACAGAGAGGAAAAATATGAGTGCGCGAGTGGGTCACGCTTCCTATACGCCGCCTGCAGTAGACGAGCTTTATTTAGCTCAAGGGCTTAGTTTTAAACAGGTGGCCCACGCGCGCGCCGCAGACGAAACTAACGAGTTTGATAACTCTTCTTCGCGCTCTATAGTCGCGATTTTGCGGGCGAACGTATTTACGATTTTTAACGCGATCTTGGCTAGCGCCGTGGTGGTGGTGCTGGCGGTAGGCTCTTGGCAGGATGCCGTATTCGGTTTTGTGTTGCTACTAAATACGCTTACCGGCACTATTGCGGAGCTGCGAGCTAAACGCGCCCTGGATAATTTGGCAGTGTTAGCGGCCCCAGCGGCGCATGTTATTCGCGATGGGGAAGCTAAAGACATTGAGGTTTCCCAGGTAGTACTGGGGGAGTTGCTGGAGCTGCGTAGCGGCGATCAAGTGCCCGCAGATGGCCAGGTGCTTAGCTCTAATGGCTGCGAAATTGATGAGTCGATTCTTACCGGTGAGTCGGTGGCGGTGCGTAAGCACGAAAATGATCAGGTTTTAAGCGGCACCACAGTGATTGGCGGTAGCGCCCGTATCCGCGTCACAGCGGTGGGGGAGCACTCCTACGCTAACCGTTTGGCTATGGAGGCCCGTAAATATTCAGTGGTCACCAGCGAGCTACAAGAGGGCACTAACCGGGTGCTGACCTGGATTTCTTGGGTTATTGTGCCCATGACGCTGCTGCTGCTGTGGTCGCAGCTGCGGGTTGCAGGCGGTATTAGCGGCTCACTTGACAGTGGCCAGTGGAAGGGCGCGGTGGTGTTGGCCGTGGCCGGAGTGGTGGGTATGGTGCCTCAGGGATTGGTGCTGCTAACTTCGGTTAACTTCGCGGCAGCAGCCATGGCTTTGGCCCGACGTAAGGTGCTGGTGCAAGAATTGCCGGCGGTTGAGGTGCTGGCGCGCGTGGACATGCTGTGCCTGGATAAGACCGGTACGCTCACTAGCGGCGCGGTGGAGCTTGACCATATTGAAAGCTGCTTGGGTTCTGCTTGCGCTGATGGTGATGGTAGCAGCCCCGCCGCTGGCAAGGTTAGTGCCGACGTCGCCGCTGGGGGTAGCGCTGGGACTGGCTCTGGCGCCGTCGTCCCGGCCAGTGCCGACGACGCCGCTCGGGCCGCCTTGGCCTATCTGGTGGGTGGCAGTGAGGTTAACGCTACCGGCAGCGCTATCGCTGCTGGACTAACTGGCCTTGAACCAGCCCAAGCCCGCTACGCTATTGCTTTTAACTCCGCCCGTAAATGGTCGGCAGTGCAAACCCAAGCTGGCGCCTATGTTTTGGGAGCCCCCGAAATCGTACTGGCTGGTAGCACTGGCTCAGGCAGCACGGAGGCGGACAATGCGGACTCTGACGGCACTGGCTTAGGCAGCACTGACAACGCCGCACTAGAGCGAGTCAAAGCTCTGGCGGGCACGGGTAAACGTGTGCTGGTGCTAGCCCACTCAAACCAGGCGCTAGATCAAAGTGAAAACCCCACGCTGCCAAAAGATCTAACCGCCGCCCTGCTGGTGGTGCTAGCTGAACAGGTGCGTCCCGACGCCGCCCAAACCCTGGATTATTTCAAGCGCCAAGGCGTGGCAGTACGAGTAATTAGCGGTGACAATCCGGTTACTGTGGCTGCTATTGCCGCGCACCTGGGTTTACGTAACCCCGACGGTGGCGAACCGGTTGGGGTTGATGCCCGCACCCTGCCCGCTATTGAAGACACTCAGGCTTTAGCTGACGTGCTCGAAAAACACACCGTGTTTGGGCGCGTAACCCCGGAACAAAAACGTGCCTTCGTTAACGCCCTTAAATCTCGCGGTCACACCGTGGCCATGACCGGCGACGGCGTCAACGATGCTTTGGCACTTAAAGACGCTGACCTGGGTATTGCTATGGGGAATGCGGCCCCAGCTACTAAAGCAGTTTCGCGCCTGGTGCTACTTAACTCCCAATTTGATGCCCTGCCCTCAGTGGTGGCTGAAGGTAGGCGCGTAATTGCCAATATGGAACGCGTAGCCTCACTGTTCCTAACCAAAACCACCTGGGCGGCGCTGCTGGCAGCAGTAGTGGCTATAACTGGGTTTGTTTATCCCTTCCTGCCGCGTCAGCTGACCATTGTTTCTTCACTAACCATTGGTATTCCAGCCTTTGTGCTGGCACTGGCGCCCACTAATCAGCGTTACCGCGCTGGTTTCTTGGCTCGCGTGCTGCGATTGTCTGTGCCCGCTGGCGTGATTGTGGTGGTTGGGGTGCTGTGTGTGCGGCTAACCCTGATTTTGATGGGGTCCAACCGTAACCAAATCAGTTCGGTATGCACCCTGGTGCTTGTGGCCGGGGGACTGTGGCTGCTGTCTTTGACGGCGCGCCCTTGGGTGTGGTGGCGGGCCGTGCTAGTGGTCATAATGAGCGCCGCTGCTTTAGCTGTGGTGTTGTTGGCGCCGCTACGCGGCTTTTTTGACCTGGCAGCGCTAACCGCAAACTCTTGGCTGGTGCTCGTGTGCGCAGCCGGGATAGTGTGCGCGGCGCTAGAAACCCTAGGGCGCTACAACGCCGCCCGCGCGCAAAACAGTCAGGCCCACGGAGTTTAGGAACGCGGTCGCATTGGCGCGGTAGAGGAGCGTACCACCAGGTCAGGATTGTAAACGTAATCCTCATGGACAAGCGTGCGGGCTGAACCTATAGCGTCAAACAGGGTTTGCACGGCCGCGTTAGTAATGGCGTTAACCGGTTGACGCACAGTAGTTAGGGCCGGATCCACGTGGCTCATAAGGAAGGTGTCGTCATAACCCACTACTGAGACGTCGTCGGGAACGCTTAATCCGGCGTCGCGCAAAGCCCGAATTACCCCCAGCGCCTGCACGTCAGAACCGCACACCACTGCCGTGGCACCGGCGCGAATAAGCGGGCCAGTAGCCGCCGCCGCAGCCTCATAGGTGTAGAAAGTCTCTGCCGTTAACGGGTTTTCTACGTCAAATAGCTCGTCCATAACCTCACGGAAGGCAGCTAACTTCCGGGCTGAGGGAACCACATGGGAACGGCCGGTCAGCAGAGCAATATTGCTGTGCCCAAGCTGGGCCAGGTGACCTATCGCAGCGCGGATCCCGGCGGCGTCGCCAGTAGAAAAGTCTGGGGCGGCAATCTCTGGGCGGGCACCATTAATAGTAACGAACGGAATACGTCGATCCGTTAAATCCTGATAGCGGTTAAGATCGCCTAAATAATCAGCGTGACGGCCGGAGACAAAAATAATGCCGTCAACATCATGAGCAATAAGTGACTCAAGATGGTCTAGTTCTGAGGTAGCGCCGGGAGTTTGTGAACGTAGCATGGCCACCCCGCCAGACGCGGCAATGGCGTTTTGTAGGTTATGGGCGAAGGCCGCAAAAATTGGGTTGGTCAGCTCAGGTAAAATTACGCCCACATTAGGTAATCTGCTGGTAAGCTCTAGTACAGGGCGTTCATAGCCCAACTCATCAATAGCGGTAAGTACTTTAGCCCTAGTTGCTTCGGAAACTTGGCCCACCCCATTGAAGACACGCGAAACGGTTGCAGTAGAAACCTGCGCACGTGCGGCAATGTCTGTCATGCGAGTGCGTTGCTTCGACATTGAAGACCCTCTCTAAATGCGGGGCTATTTCAGGGGAAACTTACCTAACCAATATAGCAATTAAAAATCTTTAAAAAAACTGTTGCAGAAACGTTTCAGGACGTTTACAGTGGGGTTTAAGTCGGCCGCTAACGGGAGTAGGGCGACACGCAACAACAGGAGTTGACATGCGACGTGGCATAGCGGCGCTTGTGGCCATGATCATGACAGCCTCGCTGGCTGCCTGTGGTGGCTCAACTGGCGCTACTAAAAACCAGTCTGACGCAAGTACAGCTGTACTTACTGTCTGGGCTGATGATACGCGATATACCCAGATTCAGGAACTGGCAAAAGACTTCACTGCCTCCAGCGGCATTAAGGTCAATGTGGTCCAAAAGTCCGAGTCGAACATGGACCAGGAATTCATTACGCAGGTTCCCACTGGCAAAGGCCCTGACGTCACCGTAATGGCTCACGACAAGCTAGGTTCCCTAGTTTCTAACGGTGTAGTTGCACCCGTGGACCTAGGTGAGAACAAGGACAAGTTCTCCGAGGCTGCCATTGCGGGCGTAACCTATGACGGTCAGACCTACGGCGTACCCTACTCAGTAGAGTCTGTGGCATTGGTGCGTAACAACAAGCTCACCACCACCACCCCCAAGACCTTCGATGAAATGATTAGCGCCGGTAAGAGCGCCGGTGTTAAGTACCCCTTCATCGTGCAGATGGGTGACAAGGGCGACCCCTACCACTTCTACGCCTTCCAGACCTCGTTTGGTGCTCCCGTATTCAAACAGGGTAAGGATGGCTCCTACACCAACCAGCTGGCACTAGGTGGCCAAAACGGCCAGAACTACGCTAACTGGCTGCGTACCCAGGGTAAGGCTGGTATCTTCAACCCCTCCATCACCTCTGACATCGCCAAGGAAGCCTTCCTCAACGGCCAGTCACCCTACATTGTGACCGGTCCCTGGAACGTCACCGACTTCCGCAAGGCCAACATGGACATCACCATCCTGCCCATTCCTTCCGCTGGTGGGCAGCCGGCTCGGCCCTTCGTTGGTGTACAGATGTTCTACCAGTCCTCCAAGACTAAGAACCCGGTGCTGGTAGCTAAGTTCTTCGAGTTCTTGCAGACCAAGGCGGCTCAGGCCAAGCTGCAGAAGCTTGGTGGTCGCGTACCGGCTATGAAGGAAGTAGCCAAGGAAGTTACCGACCCAGACATTAAGTCCTTCGCTCAGGTGGCCGGTGAAGGCGTGCCCATGCCGGCAATTCCGGAAATGGGTTACGTATGGGACTACTGGGGCACCACCGAGGTCGATATCGCCAACGGTAGCCAGGCTCCCCAGGCTGCATGGAATGCCATGATTAAAAACATCGAGTCCAAGTTCAAGAAGTGAGTGCGGATAATGGCTGACACTAAGAAGCAGGCGAGCTATTCGCCTTCACATGCGCGCGACGTTATGCGCCCTGGCTTCATTGCCAAACTAGTTTTGATGATGCTCATCGACGCCCTAGGCGTCTATGGCCTATTCGCTGCCTGGACTGCTGGCTCTACCGCCATCGCCGTCACCATGGTGATCGGGCTAATCATCATCAACTGGGTTTACTTCTCCAAGCGGATGCTGCCCGCCAAGTACCTGGTTCCTGGCATGGTATTCCTGCTGGTCTACCAGGTGTTCGTAATGGGCTACACCGGTTACGTGTCGCTGACCAACTACGGTCAGGGCCACAACTCCACCAAGGACGACGCCGTCAACTCGATCCTGGCTGCCGGTGAGCAGCGAGCCGAGGGTGCACCCACCGTGCCCACCGCCGTCGTCGAAAACGGTGACAAACTACAGCTGGTAGTCCGTGACGCAAAAACCGGCAAGCTTATGATCGGTGACGCCAAGACCAAGCTAAAGGACGTTGACGGTAAGTCCACCGCCACCGCCATTACCTCGGTTAATGGCCACAAGATCCTAACCTTCGACCAGATCGTAGCCCGTCAGGACGAGGTAGCTAAGCTACAGGTTCCGGTTAGCGATAAGGCTGCCGACGGTCACTACAAGACCACCGACGGCACCCACGGTTACCTGGCCAAGTCCATCTACAGCTACGACGCTAAGACTGACAAGCTGACCAACACCCACACCGGTGCGGTCTACCAGGCTGACAACAAGACCGGTGTCTTCAAAAACGCTAGCGGCGTTGAGCTCAAGCCCGGTTGGCGCGTATTCGTAGGCACCAAGAACTACACCGAAATGTTCACCGGCTCGGAGCTGGCAGGGCCTTTCGTTAAGGCACTGATCTGGTCCTTCGTGTTCTCCCTGGTGTCGGTGCTGTCCACCTTCGCGCTGGGTCTGTTCCTGGCCATGGTATTCCATGACAAGCGCGTAAAGGGCCGCAAGATCTACCAGTCGCTGCTGATCCTGCCCTACGCCTTCCCGGCCTTCCTGTCCACGTTGGTATGGCACGGTATGCTCAACAAGGACTTCGGTTTCATCAACCAGTTCTTCTTCGGCGGTGCCCACATTCCGTGGCTCGAAGACGGCTGGCTGGCCAAGCTCTCGATCCTGGGCGTGAACCTGTGGCTCGGTTTCCCGTACATGTTCCTGGTGTGCTTGGGTGCCCTGCAGTCCCTGCCCAGTGATGTGGAAGAGGCTGCCAAGATGGACGGCGCTACTGGTCTGCGTACCTTCTGGTCAGTTAAGCTGCCACTGGTACTACAGTCCACTGTGCCGCTGCTGATTGCCTCCTTCGCATTCAACTTCAACAACTTCTCGTTGATCTACATGCTCACGGGTGGTGGCCCCAACTACAAGAACATTTCGGTTCCCGTTGGTGAAACCGACGTGCTTATCTCCATGGTTTACAAGATTGCCTTCGCCGGTGGCTCGCCCAACTACGGCCTGGCATCAGCCATGTCTATCTTCATCTTCGTGGTGGTGGGCGTAATCGCCTGGCTCGGCTTCCGCCGTACTAAGGCACTGGAGGAACTGTGATGGCTAAGACCAAGAAAAATCAGCCCAAGCTGCACACTGCCATCACCGGCAAGCGCTGGTGGCAAGAAGTAGGCTGGCGCCACATTGTGGGCGTGCTGGCAGTTATCTACTGCCTAGTGCCACTTATCTACGTGGTTTCGGTGGCTCTAACGCCGCGCGCCACTTTGACCGGTGGACTGTTCAAGAACTTCCAGTTCTCCACCATGTTCGAAAACTTCACCGCCCTGGGCGCGGGTAAGTACTCCGTGTTCTGGTCCTGGATCCTCAACTCGCTGATCGTGTCCTCTGTGACCGCTGTGGGTACCGTGCTGATGGGTGCGGCTGCGGCCTACGCCTTTAGCCGTTTCCGTTTCCGTGGCCGTCGCGGCACTCTGACCGGCCTGCTGCTGATCCAGATGTTCCCGCAGATGCTGGCCTTCGTGGCACTGTTCCTGTTGCTGCTGGGCCTGCAGGATGTATTCCCGGCTCTGGGTCTGAACTCGAAGCTAGGTCTGATCTGCGTGTACCTGGGTGGTGCACTGGGTAGCAACACCTTCCTGCTCTACGGTTTCTTCAACTCCATTCCGCGTGAGCTCGATGAGGCTGCGGAGATCGACGGCGCCTCGCACGCCCAGACCTTCTGGACCATCATCATGCCGCTGGTGCTGCCGGTACTGGCCGTGGTGGGGCTGCTGAGCTTCATCTCCTCCTTCGGCGACTTCGTGATTGCCCGCGTAGTGCTGCAGACTCAAGACCAGTACACGCTGGCTGTGGGTATGTACGCCTGGGCTTCGGACGCACGTAACGCCCCGTGGGGTATCTTCGCTGCTGGTGCGGTAATCGCGGCTGTGCCCGTGGTGCTGCTGTTCCAGTACCTGCAGAAGTACATTGTTTCTGGTCTGACCGCCGGTGCGGTTAAGGGCTAGTAGCTAAAAGTTAAGGAGGCCTCGGCATTTTGCCGGGGCCTCCTTGCTGTATGCGCCTTGCTATATGCGGGCAGTTTTTATTCGTTGGTTTGTGTGGGGGCTATGTGGGCTTCAAGCCAGCTGGCTAAAGCTGAGCAAATAAGTAGCTGTAGCTGGTGGAAACAGATCATAGGGACGGCCACGGTAGCTGCTATGGCGGGGGAGAACATGGCGCCAGCTAAAGGTAGGCCGGTAGTTAAAGATTTCTTTGAGCCGCACATGAGTAGTGAAACTCGGTCGCCGTAAGTAAATTTGAGGGGTTTACCTAGGTACCAGGTGCAGGCCAAGGTCAGCGCCAACTCCACCACAATAGCCACTAGCATTAGCCCAATTTGCCAGGCTTTCACGGCGGTCCAAACATGCAGGCGCATAGACTCGCTCATAGCTGCAAACACAATCAGCCAAATAACCGCCTGGTCATATTGACGCAAAGCTATCTTGTGACGGCGCACATGGCTACCCACCTTAGGTTCAACCAACTGTCCTAGGGCAAAGGGCACTACGATCTGCACAAACACATCCACTAGTCCAGAGGCATTAATCTGCCCGCCCTGACCTAAGAACAGCAAGGCCAGCAGGGGGGTGAGCACCACCCCAGCAATAGTGGAGATAGTGGCGGCGCATACTGAGGCGGCAATATTGCCGCGCGCAATCGACGTCATCGTCACTGAGGACTGCACCGTGGAAGGCAGCAAGCCCACAAACAGTAACCCCAGTGCCAAAGTGTGACCTACCAACGGCGAAAAGGTGGCGCTAGTAGCCCAAGCCAGCAGTGGGCACAGCCCAAAGGTGGCCAGCAAAATAGCGCCCTGTAGCTTCCACGAACGCAACTCTTTAAGCACGTCACGGCTACGCAGACGGGCGCCATAGAGGAAGAACAGTAGGGCAATAGCCCAGATCTTTATTTCATCTAGCACCTTGGCCACGGCGCTGGGCACAGGAATTATCAGTCCCAGTACTGCGCAAGAGACAATGCCGATAATAAACGGATCAATTTTAAAGCGCTGCATATTTTTAGTTTTTAATCTGGACAAGAACTAGTGGGAAAGAATCTAGGGGCGCAGACACTGCGAGGGACAAGCAGTGTGGGGCACAGGCACTACGGGAAACAAACACTGCGAGGGACAAAAAATGATTCTGGCCAGGTTGCCCTGGCCAGAATCTGTATCGGTAGCTCAGGCCTCGATCTGGCCGATCACCGGGTTCCACTGACGCGGGGTACGCTTAGCGATGAAACCGGCCTGGTTGAAGGGGTCGTTTTCAAGCAGCTCTAGGGCGGCCTCAGCGGATTCGGCACGCACCACAATCAGGGCGTCGTGAGTGCCTACATAAGGGCCGGCGGCAATGAGTTTGCCCTGCTCAGCCAGCTCCCCATTGAAAGCGCGGTGAGTGGGGCGCACCTGCGCCATTTCCTCGTCACGGTCAGTTACATAGTTGTATTCAACTGCGAAAATAGCCATAGCCGCATTCTACGCGGAAAACTGTGAGTTTACCTCGAACAGGTGTACGTTAGCCCTTTGTCCTAATAGACTGAACAGGTGACTGATTCCCTGATTGTCCGTGGCGCGCGTGAACACAATCTTAAAGGTGTAGATCTAGATCTACCCCGCAACAAGATGATCGTTTTTACGGGGCTGTCAGGCTCAGGTAAATCCTCCCTGGCCTTTGACACTATCTTCGCTGAAGGTCAACGCCGCTATGTGGAGTCACTATCCTCCTATGCCCGCCAGTTCTTGGGGCAGATGGATAAGCCTGATGTGGACTTTATTGAGGGCCTAAGCCCGGCGGTATCTATCGACCAGAAATCCACTTCACGTAACCCGCGCTCAACCGTGGGTACCATCACCGAGGTTTATGACTATCTGCGTCTGCTTTATGCGCGCGCCGGGGTACAGCACTGTCCTAAATGCGATGCGGTGATTTCCTCCCAGACTCCCCAGCAGATCGTTGATCAAATCCTTGATTTTGGGCAGGGTACCCGCTTCCAGGTGTTGGCGCCGATGGTGCGCGGACGTAAAGGCGAGTACCTGGATCTGTTTGAAGACCTGCGTTCACGCGGCTTTTCGCGGGTGCGGGTGGATGGCCAGTTGCGTCGGTTAGATGAAGAAATCAAACTAGCCAAAACCCGCAAACATGACATCGACGTCGTCGTTGACCGCATGGTAGTTAAAGACTCAGCCCGTAGCCGCATGAGTGACTCGGTGGAGACGGCACTTGAGCTAGCTCAGGGCCTGGTAGTGATTGAGCGGGTGGATCTAGACGCCGCCGATCCTCAGCGTGAGCGGCGCTTTTCCCAAAAACGCGCCTGCCCTAACGCCCACCCGCTGACTCTCGATGAGATTGAGCCGCGTACATTCTCCTTTAACGCTCCCTACGGCGCCTGCCCGGCCTGTGACGGGATCGGCTCACGCCTGGAGGTGGATCCCAGCCTAGTTATCCCAGATGAGGACCTAACCCTGGGGGAGGGGGCGGTGACGCCCTGGAATTCACACTCGGAATACTTCCTGCGCCAGCTGTCGGTGCTAGGCCAGGAGCTTGGCTTTGACCTTAACACCCCCTATAAAGACCTAAGCGAGCAGGTCAAAGAGGTTATTTTGAACGGGCGAGACTATAAAGTCACCGTCAAATACCGCAACCGTTGGGGGCGCGAGCGCTCTTACTCCACCGGTTTTGAAGGCGTATTGGGTTACGTCAAACGCAAGTATGACGAAACAGAGTCCGACTGGTCGCGTGAACGTTACAAGGGCTATATGCGTGAGGTAGCCTGCCCTACCTGTAAAGGTGCCCGCCTGCGCCCGGAGGTTTTGGCCGTGCGGGTGGGGGATTTAAATATTTCCCAGCTGTGTGAGCTTCCTATTGCCAGCTCACGTAAGTTTATGGCGGAGCTCAAACTGGAGGGTGCTGCCGCCAAGATTGCTGCGGCAGTGTTGACTGAGATTAACGCGCGTTTGGGTTTCTTGGTTGATGTGGGTCTGGATTATTTGTCGCTTTCGCGCGGCGCGGCCACGCTCTCTGGTGGTGAAGCCCAGCGTATTCGCCTGGCAACCCAGATTGGTTCGGGCCTGGTGGGGGTACTGTATGTGCTTGATGAGCCCTCTATCGGTTTGCATCAGCGCGATAATCAGCGCCTTATTAGCACCCTGGAGCGTCTGCGCGACTTGGGTAACACCCTGATTGTGGTTGAGCATGACGAAGACACTATCCGTGCAGCTGACTGGATTGTCGACGTCGGCCCGGGCGCGGGGGAGCTGGGCGGGCGCGTGGTCCACTCGGGTAGCTTGGCGGGCTTGAAAAAGAACCCCAACTCGGTAACCGGAGCTTTTTTGGCCGGGCGCCGGGCAATTGAAATCCCGGCCGTGCGCCGTCCAGTAGACCCGCAGCGTCAGCTGGTGGTTAAGGGGGCGCGTGAGCACAACCTGCGCAATATCGACGTCGCCTTCCCACTAGGGTGCTTTGTGGCTATTACCGGGGTGTCTGGCTCGGGTAAATCCACCCTGGTCAACTCGATTTTGTATCAGACTTTGGCCAATAAACTTAACGGCGCTAAGGGCGTTCCCGGACGGCACAAGACAGTGTCTGGTTTGGAGCACCTGGACAAGGTAGTGCATGTAGACCAGTCGCCAATTGGGCGCACTCCGCGTTCAAACCCAGCCACCTACACGGGCGTGTGGGATCATATTCGCAAGATTTTTGCGGCCGTGCCTGACTCTAAGGTGCGTGGTTATGGGCCTGGGCGTTTCTCCTTCAATGTTAAGGGTGGGCGCTGTGAGGCCTGTAAGGGTGACGGCACCTTGAAGATCGAGATGAACTTCCTGCCGGATGTGTACGTGCCTTGCGAGGTGTGTCATGGGGCTCGCTATAACCGTGAGACATTAGAGATCCGCTATAAAGGCAAGAATGTGGCTGATGTGCTGGATATGACTATCAGTGAAGCCTCAGATTTCTTTGCGGCCACCCCGGCAATTGCCCGTCACCTAAACACGCTGGTGGATGTGGGTTTGGGTTATGTACGTTTAGGGCAAAGCGCCACTACTCTCTCTGGTGGTGAGGCCCAGCGGGTAAAGCTGGCCACTGAGCTGCAGCGACGCTCAACCGGGCGCTCAATCTATGTGCTTGATGAGCCCACCACCGGCTTGCACTTTGAAGATATACGCAAGCTGCTGCTGGTGCTGCAAGGGCTGGTAGATAAAGGTAACTCGGTGCTGGTGATTGAGCACAACCTGGATGTTATTGCCAATGCTGACTGGATCATTGATATGGGTCCCGAGGGAGGTTCTAGCGGTGGCACAGTGGTGGCTACGGGCACGCCTGAGCAGGTAGCTAAGGTTGAAAAGTCCTACACCGGCAAGTTCTTGGCGCCAGTTTTAGCTAAGTCACGAAACTAATTGGGGTAAAAGGTTAAAAACCTCCCCGTGTTCGATTTTGTTGGTTTATTATCGTTCTATGAGCGAATCGGGGCTGCAAGCCGCACAGAAAAAAATGCGCCAAGCCGGCGTTAATGAGGCTGCCGTTAAGGTATTCACCCACTACTACCACCAGCTAGAGGCGGGCACCACCGGACTGATCCCGGAGGAGACCATCTCTCCTTTAACACAGGTGCAAAGCCTGCAAGAGGCGGAAGTTAGCCCGGCAGCTGAGCGTGAAGCACTGGCCAAAACAGTAATCATCAAGCTTAATGGTGGCCTGGGTACATCGATGGGGATGGATCGCGCCAAGACGCTGCTGCCAGTACGCAATGGATACACATTCTTGGACATCATTGTGCGCCAGGTGCTGTCTGCTCGTGAACGTTACGGCGTGCGTCTGCCGCTAATCTTCATGGATTCCTTCCGCACCCAGGCCGATACCCTGACTGCCCTGGCTAAGTATCCGCAGCTGGTGGTAGATGATCTGCCGTTAGATTTTGTGCAAAACCAGGAGCCCAAGCTACGCGCCGATGATCTAAGCCCAGTTAGCTACCCGCAAGACCCCTCACTAGAGTGGTGCCCACCTGGCCACGGTGACATTTACACCGCGCTTTACGGCTCTGGGTTGCTAGATAAATTGATTGATGCCGGCTTCCGGTATGCCGCCACCGCCAACGCCGACAACCTGGGGGCTGCCCCCAGTGCTAAGGTGGCCGGCTGGTTTGCCTCCAGTGGTGCCCCCTATGCCGCTGAGGTGTGTGAGCGTACTTTGGCTGATGTTAAGGGTGGACACTTGGCGGTGCGTAACAGTGATGGGCGCATCATCCTGCGTGACACCGCCCAGACTCCTAGCGATCAGATGCACTATTTCACTGATCAGTACCGTCACCCTTACTTCCACACCAACAACTTGTGGTTTGACCTGGTGGCTCTGCGTGAAGTGCTACGTCAACGCGACGGCGTACTGGGGCTGCCGCTGATTAGGAACGCTAAGACTGTCAATCCGGCTGACTCCACCACCACGCCGGTGGTGCAGATCGAATGCGCTATGGGGGCTGCTATTGAAGCCTTTGAGGGGGCTAGTGCCATTGAGGTGCCCCGCTCACGCTTCCTGCCAGTTAAAACTACTAATGACCTGATGGTGTTGCGCAGTGATGCCTATGAGATCGACGCCGCCGGCCAACTGCACGCCACTGTGGACCAGGTTTGTGTGGCCGAGCTAGACCCCAGGTACTACAAGACCATTCACCAGTTTGAGCAGCGCGTCAGCCAGGGTGCACCTTCCTTGTGTCAAGCCCAGCGCCTAGTGGTACACGGAGACTGGACTTTTGGGGCAGATGTAGTGGTTAAGGGTGAAGTCACGCTGGCTGACGCCGGGGTAGCTTCGCAAGTGCCCGACGGCACGCTCCTGGAACAAACCAGCTAGCAGTCAACTAAAAGCTGGCCTCGAAAGATGAGTTGAGGCCCAGTTGAACTGTGATCCCTAGCTGAGGTGGGGCTGGGGTGGCCTGGCGCCACCCCAGCCCGCTTGTTGATGCTTAGCTCAAGTGATAGCCCGCGTATTTCTTGGTGCTAGCCTGCGTAGCCTTAATGCGTTAGTTGGCTGCATTGCAAACTTCAGGTATGGCGCCAAAACCAAAAAAGTGGCTGTGAACCAAAAAAGCCACCGCAAGCGGTGGCTTAAATATTAATTTTCTTTGGTGGGCGATACTGGGTTCGAACCA